>Ga0233425_10000129_pt1 | contig 189167 bp, 182 predicted proteins | sample Watercolumn_Towu_2_FD_181712 | JGI IMG/M metagenome (GOLD analysis project Ga0233425, IMG submission 181712) | Freshwater microbial communities from Lake Towuti, South Sulawesi, Indonesia - Watercolumn_Towuti2014_140_MG | ecosystem: Environmental > Aquatic > Freshwater > Lake | place... | reverse complement strand
ACGCCCGCCCTCCGCCGCACGCAGCGCAAGGCCATCTTCAACAAACCAGCATCATATTATCTGAAAAGGGGGTCCCTCTTCGACGCCGATCGGGGGTCCCTTTTGAACGCCGTTTGACAAAGCAGGCCGCGCGGACTGATCAACGCAGCGGTGGCCGCGCACTGGGCTTCTCGATGCTTGGCCTTTTCGGCGAAGTCGGCAGCTTGCTCAGTGAGGCCAAGAAAAAGCAGCGCGACGATGCCTCCTACCTGGGTTACGCTCACGCCGTCGCGGAAGAGCTTGGTGACGTCCTTTGGTATCTGGCGGCGATCGCACGGCGCAGCCGCATGGCGCTCAGCGACATCGCTGCCGCCGCGGCGACAAACGGCGGACAATGGCAGACGGGCGGCAACGAAACGCTCAGTTTCCATGCGCTGCAGCCGCAGCACATTCCGCTTGCCAAGGCACCGATGCCGCAGTTCGAGCATAGCCTGCTCGCGCTGGCAGGCGACGTTGGGCTGCTCATCAACGATTTCCAGGCGGGCGGTCTTGCGAAGGACCGCGAAGCACTCGCGGGCCGGCTGGTCGCGGTCATGCGCCGGTTGATCCAGGCGGCAAACGAATCCGGTGTTACCATCGAGGCTGCCGCCGTGAAGAATCTTCACAAGATCTTCGATCGCTGGCCGCGCGAGCGCATCTATCCGGCGCCGACCGATGCGGCGCTCGACCCAGAAGAGCAATTGCCGCGGCGGATGGCGATCGACGTCTATGAACGCACCGTTCGCGGGCAGACATTCGTGTATCAACGCTCAAGCGGTGTGTATGTCGGCGACCGGCTCACCGACAACGCGCTCGAACCCGACGACTATCGTTTCCACGATGTCTTTCACTACGCTTATGTCGCGGTGCTTGGCTGGTCGCCAGTGCTGCGTGCGCTGCTCCGTCTCAAGCGCAAGAGCGATCCGAAACTCGACGACGCCGAAGACGGTGCTCGGGCGATTCTCATCGAAGAGGGCATAACTTCCTGGATTTTCGGACAAGCGCAGCAACTCCGGTACTTTGAAAACGTGAAGCGCGGTGGCCTTCCGCTGGACATGCTGAAGCATGTCCGCCAGTTCGTCGCCGGCTACGAATCAGAACGCTGTCCGCTGTGGCTTTGGGAGGAAGCGATCCTCCAGGGCTATACGGCTTTCCGCTTCCTTCAGGAGCATCGGCGCGGCCGCGTCCTGATCGACTTCGCCAATCGCCGCCTGCGTATCAAGGAATTGCCGTCATGACCCCGAAATCCTTTGTGTCCACCCTGGCGGCGACCGAACTTCCCTCAGTGTTCAATCCCTGGCGCGATCGCTGCACGGTCCATGACCGCAGCGACGCCGCCGCCCGGCGCCGCGACAATCTCGAAATGCTGCTCACCGCGGCGCTTGATCATCGCGTCGAAACGATCTGGATCGCGCGTGATCTCGGCTATCGCGGGGGGCGGCGTACGGGCGTACCGCTGACCGACGAAATTCACCTCGGACATGCCGGCACGCTGATGGGCGGCATCGCATTTGAACGTGCGACGCAGGGACCCGCCGTGGCGGAGCGCACCGCGGCGATCGTCTGGCGTGTGCTAGAGCGGATCGGTCAGCCTGTCATGCTCTGGAACGTTTTCCCGTTCCATCCCCATGAAGCGGATGATCCGATGTCGAACCGATGCCACACGCGAAGCGAGCGCGAGGCGACCTGGCCGATATTGCAAGCCCTCGTGTCAATGATCCGGCCCCGCCAGATCGTCGCGATCGGGCGCGACGCTCACCTGGCGCTGGACGGTCTCGACATTCCGACCACCGCGGTCCGCCATCCGAGCTACGGCGGGCAGCGCGAGTTCATCGAGGGCATGTTCAGCCTGTACGGTGTCGCGGATGACAACGATGAGCCGCTAGAACTGCCGTTGGGCGCGCCTCACGCCGCAGCACGGAGATGTGCGCTCGCCTGATCGCAGCGTTCAAAGAGTTGCTTAAGATCGCCGCGGTTCCAGTTGGCGGTGTCGACCGTGGCGTTGGTCGAGACGATCGTGAGCGGACCCAGCGCGACCCCGCCTTCCTTGGCGATGAATTCGAGCAGACGGCCGAGGCCGATCAGATTGCCGAGCAGTTTTTCGATATAGTAGTGATTGCGGTAGAGCGCGGTCATGCCGAGGCGACGATCGTCGCCCTTGCCGATCAGCTTGAGACTGGCAAAGCTCAGGCACTGACCGCCGTAGGGCGAGTCATTCACGTCGCGGGCGGGGTCGAAGATCAGCAGTTCGAATTTGTTGAGCGCTCGGACGTTCGGGTTGCGCAGGCGCTCGACGATGCCCCAGATTTGATTGATTGGCTGGCCGTCGGCGCGGGGCAATTCCATCATCCGTTCGAAATAATAGCCCGACCAAGCGCCCGACCTCCGGACCTTCGGCAGCACGTTGTCGCGAAACCGGTCGAAGAATTGCGGCGCGCCGTAGCGCCTGTACAGCGCTGCCGGAAAAATCGTGTTGGCGACCGTCTCGATGGGCTTCTTGCCATGGCCCGAAAGGAAGGCATCGACTTCCGCCACGACGGGATCGGCGAGTGTTGCGCGCGCAGTCGGCTCGGCCACGGAGATGACGACATTCTGCGCCTGGTGTCCGGTGGCGAGGTCGACGAGCCGGACCGCCTCGCGCCAGCCAGCAACGCAGTCAGGCTGCGGCGGTATGGGAAGATACATCGACTTCCTCCGTCAAATTTGCCGTGGCGAAAAGGCGCGGCGCTAGAAAGCGCTCAGTAAGCCAGGCGTGGCCTTCCAAGCCCCAACCTGGTCCCCAGCTGTTGCGGATGAGAATGGCCGGGGTGCCGTCCACGGTTCCATGCCCGACCGCGACGACCGCGTGCCGTTGCGCTGGCTCGGGGAGTTCGTCGTTCGCCGGATCGACGACGCCATCACCGCGCGGCTGGAAGAAAGACCGTGACAGCATCGTCAGCATGAGCACCGGCGTGTCACGATCCAGCGCGGCAAGGATGGATGACAGGTCGGTTCCATCCCTCTGTCCGTTGCGGCCATAGAGCGGGCCAACGGTCGCCGGCGGCGTCCACAGTCGATGATCGGCTGGAACCGCTGCCAGATACGGCCAGCCTTTCTCGTCGGGTTGGCCATCGAGCCGTAGCGCGTCCAGCATTGTGGATAGCAGTGCGCCGCTCGTCGGCGGTCTGCCCGCCCGTTTCTGCGCGGCATAAAAGGCGAATTCACACGACAGCGGTGCCCAGCCGTCGCGAAGCCCGGCGTGGGTGTCGCTCGCGGCGAATGCGAGGCATGTCGGCCGCGCGCCTTGATCGCGCGCAGGCCCGAACAGCGGCCGAAGGTCACGGACGATATCGATCATGGGGCGTCAGGCGGCCTCGAGCAGGTGCCGCCGTTCGGCGCGCGACAGGCCCGTCTGTTCCGGGCCGGTGAGGTCGAAATCGAGCGTCAGGCTGGTGAGGGCCGGCGCAGGCTGCCACGGCCGCCGCTCGTCGAGCGACATGCGGCCGCGCCGCGGCGCATCGGGCGCCGCGGTGACACGGCGGACAACGGGACCACCGATGCCATCGCCGTCGATTGCCTCACGCTCGTCTCGAACGACGGCGAAGCCGCTGGCGATCAGTTGGTCGAGATCCCAGAGATACCCACCGCCGCTATGTTCTTCGAGCTGCAGCACGAAAAGATCATTGCGACTGCCATCGATCCGCGAGCCGGCATCGCGCTCGGTCAGCAGCCAGACGTCGCCGCGATAGTTGTCGGGCCGATAGTCCTTGAGGAGATCGACCTTCAGGCTGCGCGGCTGCGTCCGGAGCAGGTCGGTCATCACCGATGGCGAAATCAGATTGTAGCGAACCAGGGTGCGGCACGTCGCCTCATAGCTGGCGCCGATCCGCAGCGAGAGCTGATAGACGACATTGGGGCGCCGGAAATGATCGATCTGCCATCCTTGTCGCGCGCTGTGCGCGAGCACCAGCCATTTCGGCATCATGAAGGCGATCGCAAAGGCGTCGGCTTCGGTTTCCTCGAAGTTGTTTCCCGGTTCGGGCGACATCGGCATCCGGCGCAGGATGCTCTCATCGTCGAGGCTCGGCTCGTGTCGCATCGAAAAATGCCCGAGTTCGTGCGCGGCCGTGAAGCGCTGGATGCTCATCGGTCGTTCCGTCGTGACGAGAACGCCAGGAGCAGGTGCGCTGAGATAGGCGCCGAGCAGGCCTTTCAGAGGACGAAGCAGCAAGGGTAGACCCACGGCATGGATCGCGCCGAAGACATCGACGCTGCCGCCTTGGGTCTCGATCAGTGCGCGCGTATCGAGTTCGCGATGCAGGCGGCCCGCTGCCATCGTACCAGCGCGAACCGCGCTCGCATAATCCGACGCCATCGATCAGCTCCGTTCGCCGCCAGACCGCGAGCGGAGATATTCGGCAAACCGGCTCAGCTCGGCCCGGTCCTCAGTCGACAAGGCCGCAACGCGTCGCGCCAGATGGGCGACATCGGCGGGAAGGCTCGCGGAGGCCTCGTCTTCGCCGGTAAAATAGGCCACCGACTGGCGGTAAAGACGGGCAAGCCGCGTCAGTTCGATCGCTTCAACGCGGCGCTGGCCATTCTCGATATCGGTAAGCGCGGTCCGGGGAATCTTGAGATAGGCAGCAACTTCTTCCTGCTTGAGGCCGAGATATTTCCGTGCTTCGCGCAGACGGTCGCCCAAGCGCCGCCGCTCCTGCTCGTCGCCTTCCTGGCGGAGTGCGAGATTGGTCATGGCTTCGACCCTTTCTTCTTAACCCAGACGCGTTCGATCTTAGGGAGGAGGTCGTCAATCGCCTTCTCGATCGAATTGTAGCCGCCGGTGCGGACGATGCTGTCGCGAAGCTCGATGTCGAGGACCTGCTCCACCGCGCAAAGCGTGTCGACCACGGACAAGGAGTCGAGTGGCACGGGCGCCTGGATGATCTTCGGGTTTTCCGGAGGCAGGGCAATTCCGCGCACCTGTGCCTCAGCCCTGGCCACTTGCAGCAGTTCGTCGACCAACGCCCTAATGGCGTCGGCTTTGGGAAACGCGGTTGCCGCGGGCTGCGGAGGAGCGATTGTCGCCATGCATGCCTCGCACGATTTCACTACATTAAATGCGATATAATGTCTGATAATCCGACACGCAAGCCCGAATTTGCAGCTCGGATTTTTGCAGGGTGTAGCGGGTCATCGGCGGTGCGGTGTGGTGGTCAGTGCCACCTCGAGGGACAACGACAGGGCAGAATCATCAACTCGGGTCATAGCTCGATCAAAAGAACAGAGCTGGAATATTGAGTCAGTCGCCGACGAGTGATCTCCTTCGGTCACCCACCAGCCCCCAGCGGCTCCGTTCATTTCGGGCGGCCCATAGCCGAGTCTTGAAGCCGCGCCCCGACCGCATCCGGCGGTATGGGCGGGAGCTTCAACGTGACCCCGACCAAATTGCTCATCGGCCAGATCCTTGTCGTGTTCGCAATCGTGATCGCGGGCCTCTGGGCGGCGACCCAATGGGCGGCGGCGATGCTCGCCTACCAGCCCGAACTTGGTCCGGCCTGGTTCATGGCTGGAAGCACGCCGGTCTATCGTCCCTGGGCGCTCTTCCCCTGGTGGTATCACTACGATGCCTATGCGCCGCATGTTTTCGACAAGGCCGGCGCGCTCGCCGGCGCGAGCGGTTTCATCGGCTGCGGCGCGGCGATCGCAGGCTCGCTCTGGCGCGCGCGGCAGTCGCGTCACGTCACCACCTATGGTTCGGCGCGCTGGGCCAGGCCGAACGAGATCGAGCGGGCCGGCCTTTACGGTGATGCCGGCGTATTCCTGGGCCGCTCGCGCGGCCGCTATCTCCGGCATGACGGCCCCGAACATATCATGGCGTTCGCGCCAACCCGTTCGGGCAAGGGCGTCGGGCTGGTCATACCGACACTGCTTGGCTGGACCGGCAGCGCCGTGGTTCACGACATCAAGGGCGAGAACTGGCAGCTCACCGCCGGCTGGCGCGCGCGCTTCTCCCACGTCCTGCTGTTCAATCCGACCGATCCCGCTTCCGCCAAATACAACCCGCTGCTGGAGGTCCGGCGCGGCGAGCATGAGGTCCGCGACGTCCAGAACATCGCCGACATCCTGGTCGATCCCGAAGGCGCGCTCGAACGGCGCAACCACTGGGAGAAAACCTCCCATTCGCTCCTGGTCGGCGCGATCCTCCACGTCCTTTATGCGGAGGAAGAAAAGACGCTCGCACGGGTAGCCACATTCCTGTCGGACCCGCAGCGGCCGTTCACCGCCACGCTCCGGCGGATGATGACCACCAATCACCTCGGCACGAAGGATGCGCCGCAGATCCATCCCGTCGTCGCCTCGGCGGCGCGCGAGGTGCTCAACAAGAGCGAGAACGAGCGCAGCGGCGTCCTCTCCACCGCAATGTCGTTTCTCGGGCTCTATCGCGACCCGACCGTCGCCGCGGTGACATCGCGCTGCGACTGGCGGATCGCCGATCTCGTCGAGGCCGGCCATCCGGTCTCGCTCTACCTTGTCATCCCGCCATCGGACATCAGCCGCACCAAGCCGCTGGTGCGGTTGGTGCTCAACCAGATCGGCCGCCGCCTCACCGAAAAGCTCGATGCCGATCCCGCCAGGGCGGGCAAGCACAAGCTCCTGATGATGCTCGACGAGTTCCCGGCATTGGGGCGGCTCGACTTCTTCGAGACCAGTCTTGCCTTTCTCGCGGGCTATGGAGTGCGCGCCTTCCTGATCGCGCAGTCCTTGAACCAGATCGAGAAGGCTTATGGCGAGCACAACTCGATCCTCGACAACTGCCATGTCCGCGTCGCGTTTGCGACCAACGACGAGCGCACGGCGCGGCGGATTTCGGACGCGCTCGGCATCGCCACCGAACAGCGCGCGATGCGCAACTATGCCGGCCACCGGCTCGCGCCCTGGCTGGCGCACGTCATGGTCAGCCGGCAGGAGACCGCCCGGCCACTCCTGACCACCGGCGAGGTGATGCAGCTCCCGCCCAAGGATGAGCTTGTCCTTGTCTCCGGCATGGCCCCGATCCGCGCGAGGAAGCTGCGCTATTACGAGGACCGCAATTTCCGCGAGCGGATCGCACCGCCGCCGCAGCCCGCGCCCGGAGACTATCCCGACCGGCCGCAGGCACGCCCCAACGACTGGAGCGGACTGGTCCGCGCGCCCGATACCCGGCTCGGCAAGCCCGATGACGATGCGAAGGCGGATGAGGACGGCGGCTTGCAACAGCAGCGCCACCCCGGCCTCGGCGAAGAACCCGCCAAAAAACCCGAGCCGCCAAAGCAGCTCGACCTGCTCGGCCTGGACAGCGACGACACCGACACGATCGCCGACAAGCACGCGATGGACCGCGCCGGCGCCACCGGCACGCTGATCCGCGCTCACGCGATCAATCAGGGTCGCAGCGCCGACATGCTGCCGGACTTCTGACAATGGCCGCGATCAAACCCAACCGCGTCCGCTACCAGCTCTTCCTGCCCGAAGATCTGAGCCACCGCTTCGAGGCGCTGGCGAGCCAGCCCGGCGCGTCCAAATCGGCGATCCTCACCGACGCGCTCACCGCCTGGCTCAACCGGCAGGCGGCGAGCGAGCTGGAGAACAAGTTCAGCCAGCGGCTCGATCGCATGTCGCTCGCGCTGGGGCGTGTCGAGCGTGACGGGCATGTGCTGCTCGAGAGCCTGGCGCTGTTCATCCGCTATGAACTGATGGTGCAGGCCCCTTTGGCCGAAGCCGACGAAGCGGCGCGTGCGATCGGCCGAGACCGCTTCGAGGCGTTCATTGCCCGCGTCGGCGAAGCGCTCGCCAGCGGCCAGCGCACGCTTGCTGCCTCCGCGAAAGACAATGGAGGTGGGCGATGAGCGACACGCTTTTCGGCTCCGATAATTCCGCAGGGCGTCGGCGCGCGATGCTGCGCACCGCGATGGGGCCGACCATCGCCGCAGCGCTGGCCGATCCGGTGGTCATCGAGATCATGGTGAACCCGGACGGCGTGTTGCGCCTTGATCGACTCGGCGAAGGCCGGATCGATACCGGCACCAAATATGAGCCCGCGCAGGTCGAGCGGATCATCCGCCTGGTTGCCAGCCACGCACGGACAGAGGTTCATGGCAATGCGCCGATCGTGTCAGCCGAGCTGCCACCGCACGGCGAAGGCGCGGGCGAGCGGTTCGAGGGTATCCTGCCGCCGGTCAGCCTCGCGCCGTGCTTCTCGATCCGCAAGCCCGCGGCGCGCATCTACACTTTGCTCGACTATGTGCGGGACGGCATCATGCCCGCCGACACGGCGCGACTGCTGTCGATGGCCGTGGTCGAGCGCAAGAACATCCTGGTCGCGGGTGGCACCAGTTCGGGCAAGACGACGCTTGCCAACGCGCTGCTCGCCGAGATGGCGCACCTCGACGAACGCGTCATCATCATTGAAGACACGCGTGAGTTGCAATGCGCCGCGCCCGACGTGGTGGGGCTGCGCACGCGTACGATTGGCACTGCCGGAGCCGGCGGCGTCACGATGGCTGATCTTGTCCGCTCGACATTGCGGCTCCGCCCCGATCGCATCGTCGTTGGCGAGGTGCGCGGGCGCGAAGCGCTCGACATGCTCAAAGCCTGGAACACCGGGCATCCGGGCGGCATCGCAACCGTCCACGCCAATTCGGCAGTGTCGGCGCTCTACCGGCTCGAGCAGCTCGTGCAGGAAAGCGTCGTCACCGTTCCGCGCCGGCTGATCGCCGACGCCATCGACATGATCGTGTTCATCGCCGGGCGCGGCCTCGCGCGCCGCGTCGACACGATCGCGCGCGTCGCCGGCCTCGATCCCGACGGCGGCTACGCCGTCCTCGACCTTACTCCCGACCACGCCCTCGAACCCCAAGGAGAATGACCATGCGCTTGTCCCGTATTCCTGCCCGTATTCCCGATCGTCGGAGCATCTTCCTCACCGGCGCCGCCATCGGCCTCGGGCTTGCGCTCGCCGCCACCGCGCAGGCCGCCGGCTCGGGCATGCCGTGGGAGGAACCGCTTCAACAGGTCCTCGAATCGGTCCAGGGTCCTGTCGCCAAGATCGTCGCGGTGATCATCATCATCGTCACCGGTTTGACGCTCGCGTTCGGCGAGACGGCAGGCGGGTTCCGGCGCCTCATCCAGATCATCTTCGGCCTGTCGATCGCGTTTGCGGCGTCGAGCTTCTTCCTCAGCTTCTTCAGCTTCGGCGGCGGGGCGCTCATCTCGTGAACGCGCCAAATTCCTATGGCGCCAGCCATATCGAGGGGTTCGAGGCGCCGATGCACCGCGCGCTTGCCGAGCCGATCCTGCTTGGCGGGGCGCCGCGAGCGATCGCGATCGTCAATGGTACGATCGCGGCCGCGCTCGGACTCGGTCTCCAGCAGTGGATCGCCGGGCTGGCCATGTGGGCGTTCGGGCACACTCTCGCGGTGTTCGCCGCCAAGCGCGATCCCGACTTCGCCCCGGTCCTTGTCCGCCACCTTCGCCAGAAGGGGCATCTGTCATGCTGAATCTGCGCGAATACCGTCAGAAGGCCGACCGGCTCGCCGATCATCTTCCATGGGCGGCGCTTGTCGCGCCCGGCGTGGTGCTCAACAAGGACGGCAGCTTTTTGCGCGTCCTCAGGTTCCGCGGCCCCGATCTAGAATCCGCCACCGAAGCCGAGCTTGTCGCCGCCTGCGCGCGGGCGAACAATGTCCTGAAGCGCTTCGGCTCGGGCTGGGCACTCCATTTCGAGGCCGAGCGGCGCGAAGCGCTGGGTTATCCCGACAGCAGCTTTCCCGATGCGGCGTCGTGGCTGGTCGATGAGGAACGGCGCGCGGCGTTCGAAAGCGCGGGCGCGCATTTCGAGAGCCGCTATTATCTGACGCTCACCCTCCTGCCTCCGCCCGATCAGGCGGACACGGCGGGCCGAGCGCTGATCGAGCGCAGCGACGACGCGAAGGGCCGCGACTGGCGACAAGCGCTTGCCGGCTTCATCGCCGAGACGGATCGTGCGCTTGACCTGTTCAGAGGCTTCATGCCCGAGGTGCGCGCGCTCGGCGACAGCGAAATGCTGACCTTTCTCCACGGTGCGATCTCCGCGCGCCGCCATGTCGTCGCCGTGCCCGAAACGCCCATCTATCTGGACGGGCTGCTCGCCGACACGCCGCTGACCGGCGGGCTCGAACCGATGCTCGGCGACGAGCATCTGCGGACGCTCACCATCCTCGGATTTCCGAACGCGAGCCGTCCCGGCATCCTCGACGGACTCAACCATGAGGATTTTGGCTATCGCTGGGTGACGCGCTTCATTGCGCTCGACAAGACCGACGCAACCAAAGCGCTCACTCGCCTGCGGCGGCAGTGGTTCAACAAGCGCAAGTCGATCACCGCGCTGCTGCGCGAAGTCATCTACAACCAGCCGGTCCAGCTTCTCGACAGCGATGCCGACAACAAGGTGGTCGATGCCGACCTCGCCTTGCAGGCGCTCGGCGGCGATCATGTCGCGTTCGGCTATCTGACGACGACGATCACCGTTGCCGATATCGACCGCGCCCGCGTCGAGGAAAAGGTCCGCGCGGTCGAGCGCATCGTCAACGGGCTCGGCTTCACCTGCATCCGCGAGGGCATGAATGTGGTCGAGGCGTGGCTGTCGAGCCTGCCGGGCCATGTCTATGCGAACGTCCGGCAACCGATCGTCCACACCCTGAATCTCGCGCATCTCATGCCGCTGTCCTCGGTATGGGCAGGACCGGCGCGTAATCCGCACCTCGACGGTCCGCCGCTGCTTTATGCGGAAACCAGCGGCTCGACGCCGTTCCGTCTCAGCACGCATGTCGGCGACGTCGGTCATATGCTGATCGTCGGACCCACCGGGGCCGGAAAGTCGGTGCTGCTCGCAATGCTCGCGCTTCAGTTCCGGCGATATCCAGACTCCCAGGTCTATGTCTTCGACAAGGGATTTTCGGCGCGCGCGGCCGTGCTGGCGATGGGCGGCGCGCATCACGCGCTCGGGCTTGGCGGTGAGAGCGGTCATGCCGATGACGTGGGCGGGCGAACGATCGCCTTCCAGCCGCTGCGCCACATCGATCGCTCCAACGCACGCGCCTGGGCGACCGAATGGATCGGCGCGCTGCTCGCCCATGAGAAAGTACTGGTCACACCCGAGATCAAGGAGGCCGTCTGGTCGGCGCTCACCAATCTCGCGACCGCCCCGATCGAGGAACGCACGCTCACCGGCCTGTCGCTGCTGCTGCAATCGGCACCGCTGCGATCGGCGCTCGCGCCCTATACGCTCGAAGGATCGTTCGGCCGCCTGCTCGACGCCGCCGAAGACGATCTAGCGATCGCCGACGTGCAGTGCTTCGAGACTGAAGCGCTGATGGGGCAGGCGGGCGTCGTTGCGCCCGTGCTGACCTACCTGTTCCATCGTCTCGAGGAGCGCTTCACCGGGCGGCCGACGCTTCTCGTACTGGATGAAGCCTGGGTGTTCCTCGACCACCCGCTGTTCGCCGCGCGCATCCGTGAGTGGCTGAAGGTGCTGCGCAAGAAGAACGTCAGCGTCGTGTTCGCGACACAGAGCCTAGCCGATATCGCCGACAGCACGATCGCGCCGGCCATCATCGAAAGCTGTCCGCAGCGCATCTTGCTGCCCAATGATCGGGCGATCGAGCCGCAGGGCCAGACGGTCTACGTCCGCTTCGGTCTCAACGCGCGCCAGATCGAACTGGTCAGCCGCGCGACGCCCAAGCGGCAATATTATCTGCAATCAGCGCGCGGCAACCGGCTGTTCGAGCTTGGGCTAGGCCCGATCGCGCTGGCGTTGTGCGGCGCGTCCGATCCCGACAGCCAGAAGCGCATAGACGCGGTGCTGGCCGAAAAGGGCCAGGCCGACTTCGCCGCGACCTTTCTCTCCCAAGCCGGCCTCGATTGGGCGGCCGACCTGCTTGGGCGTCACCCTGCCGCCCGCCCCCCAGAAGACAAGGAGTAATTTCCCGTGCCCCGTATCCCTATCCGCAAATATGCGTGCCTCTCCGCTCTCGCGCTCGGCGCCGTCGGCTCGCTCGGTATCGGCATCGCGTTGACCTCGACGCCCGTCGCGGCCCAGCTCAGTGTGTTCGATCCATCGAACTATTCGCAAAACCTGCTCACCGCCGCGCGCACGCTTGCCCAGATCAACAACCAGATCCAGAGTCTCCAGAACGAAGCGCAGATGCTGATCAACCAGGGCAAGAACCTGTCCCGGATCGATTTCCCGCAACTTCAGGAGCTTCGCCAGCGCCTCCAGCAGATCGACCAGCTCATGGGCCAGGCGCAGGGCGTCGACTTCCGCATCGATCAGCTCGACGAGCGCTTCCGCCAGCTCTACCCGCAGGAGTTCGATCAGGTGTTCCGCCGCGATCAGCGTGTGGCTCGCGCACGCGATCAACTCGATACCGCGATGTCCGCGTTTCGCCAGACGATGGGGGTCCAGAACCGCATCGTCGACAACGTACGGAGCGACACGCAGGCGCTCGCCGACATCGTCGCGCGCAGCCAGGGCGCGGAAGGCTCGCTTCAGGCGCAGCAGGCCACGAACCAGCTTCTCGCGCTCACCGCCAAGCAGCAGCTCCAGCTTCAGCAAATGATGGCGGCGCAGTTCCGGGCGGAATCGGTCGAGCAGGCGCAGCGGGGCCAGATCGCGCGCGAGGCACGCGAGTCGACGCGCCGCTTCCTCGGCGACGGCAAGGCTTACACGCCACGCCAATGAGCTGAGGCAGGCGAGGACCGCGCCCCCAGCTCCCCCCGGGTCCGAACCTGTCTCGTCGCGGGGGCCGTAGGGCTTGCCCCTCTCATGGCCGCCGGTCCCCGCGACACCTTTCAACTTCAAGCAGGAACCCGCCCATATGGATGACCTGAATGTCATCGATCAGTTCATGGAGGCCTTCGCCTCCTACATCGACAGCGGGTTCGGCCTGTTGGGCGGTGACGTCGGTTTCCTGACCACGATCCTGATCGGCATCGACATCACGCTCGCCGGGCTGTTCTGGGCGCTCGGCGGCGAAGACGACGTCATCGCCAAGTTCCTCAAAAAGATCCTCTATGTCGGCGTCTTCGCCCTGATCCTCAACAGCTTCTCGACACTGTCCGATATCATCTTTCGCAGCTTCGCCGGCCTCGGCCTCACCGCAGGGGGCAGCGCGATTACGGCTGACGATTTATTGCGACCCGGCAAGCTGGCCGGGACCGGCTTCGAGGCAGCATGGCCGCTCCTCGAGCAGGCGAAGGAGTTGGTTGGCCCGATCGCCTTCTTCGACAATTTCATCGAGATCGCCGTGCTGGTGATCGCCTGGGTCGTCGTCATCGCCGCCTTTTTCATCCTCGCGATCCAGCTTTTCATCACAATCCTCGAATTCAAGCTTACTTCGCTCGCCGGCTTCGTGCTCGTGCCCTTTGCGCTGTGGAACCGCACGTCGTTCCTCGCCGAACGGGTGCTCGGGAACGTCGTCAGTTCGGGCATCAAGGTCATGGTGCTCGCGGTCATCGTCGGCATCGGCTCTAACTATTTCGCCGACTTCACCAGTGCGATCACCGGCGACGAGGTGTCGATCGAACAGGCCGTGTCGCTGATGCTCGCGAGCCTCGCGATCTTTGGCCTCTCCATCTTCGGCCCGGGAATCGCATCCGGCCTCGTCGCCGGCGCGCCGCAGCTCGGCGCCGGATCGGTGATCGCCACTACCGTGCTTGCCGGCGGAGGTCTTGCGATGGCAGGCGCTGGCGCCGTCGGCGCGGCACGCGGTCTCGCGGGGGCCGGTCTCGGCGCGATCCGCGCCGGTACATCGATGGGGTCTGCCGCATCCACTGCCTACAAGCTCGGGCAGGAAACCTCGGGCTCGACCAGCGTCGGCGCGGGCCTCGGCGGCGTTGCGACCGCCATGCGCGGCGCGGCTGCCAACCGGATGAGCGGCGGTCTCGGCGTTAGCGCTGCCGCCGATCGTGGGCAGCGCGCCGCATGGGAAGCAGGAAGCACCCGTGCCGGCGGCGCCGCCCCCGCAGCCGCGCCGATAGGCGCAGCTGAAGGAACACCCGCCTGGGCGCAGAAGCTTCATGCCAGCCAGAATGCTCGCCACCGCCGCCAGATGGCGATCCACGCAATCCAGGGCGGCGACCGCGGCGGCGCTGGCGCCACTCCAGACATCAAGGAAAGGGACTGAGCGATGAAATTTCGACGCGCATTGCAGCGCTATGGGCGAACGCCCGAACCCGAGACACCCTACCAACGAGCGGGCCAGCTTTGGGATGAGCGTATCGGCTCGGCTCGCGCACAGGCGAAGAACTGGCGGCTGATGGCCTTCGGCGGCCTGTTCCTGACCACTGGTCTGTCGGGCGCGCTGGTCTGGCAATCGATGCAAAGCCGCGTCGTGCCCTATGTGGTCGAGGTCGATGCACTCGGGCAAGCACAGGCCGTCGCGCCTGCCGCCAAGGACTATCGGCCGACCGATCCGCAGATCGCATGGTTCCTCGGCCGGTTCATCACCGGCGTTCGAGCGCGCTCGCTCGATCCGGTATTGATGCGTGAAAACTGGCTATCAGCCTATGATTTCGCGACCGAACGTGCGTCACTGTTCCTCGGCGAATATGCCCGCACCTCCAATCCGTTCGCCGATGTCGGGCGCAAGACGGTTTCGGTGCAGGTGACGAGCGTCGTCCGCGCGTCGGATACGAGCTTCCAGGTCAAATGGACCGAGCAGCAATATGAGCGGGGAAGCCTCGCCAGCACGTCACGCTGGACGGCGATGCTCACGGTGAAGATCAAGCCGCCGCGCTTGGCCGATGTGCTCCGAAAAAACCCGCTCGGTCTCTATGTTGACGCGATCGACTGGAGCCGCGAACTGGAAACGCCTCAGGACCGGCCGCCTTCGCCGCAACCATCGGCCGTGCCCGATCCCGCACAATCACTCCCGGTCGCGCCGCCCACCGACATTCCGCTGGGCTCGCCGCTCGATCCGACCCTTGCTCAACCCGCAGCCGCACCATCCCCCGAAAGGACCGACCAATGATCCGTGCCCTCATCCTGGCGGCGAGCGCGATGGCGCTTGCCATGGGCGTCGCTGCGCAGAGCCGCGAACCCGCGTCACCCACCGCGCGCGTCACTGCCGCCAACCGGGCGGCACTGCGCGAGCCGTCGAGCGCGGGATATATATATGCCGTCCAGGTCTATCCCTGGGCGGAAGGCGTGCTCTACCGGCTCTATGCCGCGCCCGAGCGCATCACCGACATTGCCTTGCAGCCGGGCGAAACGATTGTGTCCGTCGCCGCCGGCGACACCGTGCGCTGGACTGTCGGCGATACCACCAGCGGCATCGGCGAAAGCAAGCGCGTGCACATCCTCGTCAAGCCGTTTTCGGCGGGCCTACGCACAAACCTTGTCATTGCTACCGATCGCCGGACCTACCATCTCCAGCTCGAAAGCACGCCCGCGACCGCGATGGCGGCGATCTCCTGGACCTATCCACATGACGAGCTGATCGCGCTCCGGCGTCAGCGCGATGCAGCCGTGGCGGCGACGCCGATCGCGTCGGGCCTCTCGGTCGAAAGCCTCAACTTCAACTATGCGATCTCGGGCGACAAGCCGGCCTGGCGGCCGCTGCGCGCGTTCGACGATGGGCGGCAGACCTACATCGAGTTCTCGCCTGCGATCGCCGTGGGTGAGGCGCCCCCGCTGTTCGTGATTGGCGAGGATGGCGAGGCCCAGCTCGTCAACTATCGCGTCGCCGGCCGCTATTATGTGGTCGACCGCCTGTTCGGTGTCGCCGAGCTGCGCCTTGGCGGCAAGAAACAGCAGATTGTCCGTATCACCGCCGCCCAGCCGAAGAGCCGGCAGCGCAAGGCCGGGAGGGGCGCGTGACCGATCCAACCGCTTCTTCCGCGCCGATCGCGGCGCCCAAAGCCGACCCCGAAACGCTCGTTCTGCGCGCGGCGCCGGGCCGCGTCACCCGTTTTCGCCGCGGTGCGATCGTCGCCATCGCTGCCGCCGGCTCGACCGCGATCATCGGCGTCGCCTGGCTGGCGCTCAAGCCCGCGACCCTGAGCCTGATCGCACGAAGCGATGAAAAGCTGGTTGGCGCGAAGGCGCCGCCTGATGCGCTCGCGGGCGCGCCGACGAGCTATGGCGACGTGCCGAAGCTCGGGCTACCGCTTCCCGGTGATCTCGGGCGGCCGATCCTCGAGCGCCAGCGGCAGCTTGGCGGGATGGTTCCCCCTGACCCCGCTGCCGATGCGGTGAGCCGGGCCGCGCAGGAAGCCGAAGCCGAGCGCCAGCGCATCGCCGCTGAGCAGAAGGCCGCACGCGAGTCTGGCGTCATGCTGCAATTGGCGGGCGGCGGTCGCGCCGCCGCCCCTGCACCGGTGACTACCGATGCAAGTGTTCCGCCAGCATCGGCCGAGACTGCCAAGCCGCTCCTCGACCCTGACCGAGATCCTAACGCCCAGGGGCGCAAGAACGAATTGGTCGGCCACGCCAATCGCGACGACGACATCAATCCGCACGCGCTGGCGCAGTCCGTATCGCCTTGGACCTTGCAGGCCGGCAGCATCATTGCCGCGAGCCTCATAACCGGGCTCAACTCGGATCTTCCCGGGCTCGTCACCGCGCAGATCACGGAGAACGTCTATGACAGTGTGACCGGGCGCGGTCTGCTCATTCCGCAAGGATCGCGGCTGATCGGCAGCTACGACAGCGTTGTAGCGTTTGGGCAGAGCCGTGCGCTGGTCGTCTGGCAGCGGATTATCCTGCCCGACGGCTCGTCGATTCGTATCGACAATGTGCCGGCGACCGATACGCAGGGCTATGCGGGTCTGTCCGACCGGATCGACCGGCATACTTGGCAACTTCTGAAGGGCGTCGCCCTGTCGACACTGCTGGGCGTCGGCACTGAATTGAGCTTCGGCAGCACCGAAAGCGACCTTGTCCGGGCGATCCGCGAGTCAGCGCAGCAGAGCGGCGCGCGCGCCGGCGATCAGCTCGTCACGCGCAATCTCAATATCCAGCCGACCTTGCGCGTGCGTCCCGGCTGGCCGCTACGGGTGGTCGTGCACAAAGACATCATATTGCCCGGACCCTGGGGAGGCCGTCATGGCTGATTTGAAGCTGCCAAGGCTGCCCGATCGGACGCCGGCTAAGATCACGATCAACGTCATGCCGGATCTCATCGAAGCGCTGAACGACTACGCCGAGGCCTATGAGGCGGCCTACGGCCGACGCGAGTCCGTACCGGACCTCATTCCATTCATGCTTAGCGGCTTCCTGGCGAGCGACCGCTCGTTCAGCCGGGCACGTAAGAAATAGTCCGATGTCGGCCCGGCAGCCTGCAACGAATGGCGACGACGCGCCCCCGATTGGGCCGATAAGCGTTCGCATTCCCGACGCAGTACGGATGACGGGGCTCAGCAAATCCAAGATCTACCAGCTCATCGCTTCCGGCGACATCGAGGCAGCCAAGGTCGGCCGTGCAACCGTGGTGTTTGTCGATAGTCTGCGGTCCTTTCTGCGATCACACTGTAAACAGCCGCGTTCTCGGGCGTAGCAGGGATCGCGCATGTCGGCCTGTCGATATTTCGGCACGGCCTGTCGCGAAGGGGTAAAATTGGGGGTGGATTGAGCGGAATTATCGGCACGACGATCAAGAACGTTGTTATAAATCAGTATCTTATGTTTTTCGTGTGAATCCCTCCTCCGCTACCAGAAGAACAAAGCAATATCAGCTGGTTAACTGTTTTGTATCGGTCTGCGGAGCGCAGATTGGTAGTTTGCGTGCGGAAACCTCTAAAGCTTTGAATTTTCAGCATTTCGCAGCTGCTACCGGCTGTTCCGTGCTACACGGATGGTACATGCTGTCTCCAGCATGGGGGCGCTACGGTTACCGCGATATGCGATTGTGGCCGGCCCGGCAGGGTGGCCGGGGGCGAGGCAGTGTTTGGGCGCAGCCAGCTTGCGGCGGCCAGATTGACGCCTCCTTCCGGTACCCAGCTTCGAAGTCGCACGATCAGGGACCGTAGACCTCCTTACGCAGTGCCTCGGCATCGACGTTCGTCAAACCGTCTTCCGCGAGGCGCTCAGCTGAAAGCAGACGCGGGAATATGTGTGATCCGGCAGGCAAGGTCCGCCTCGCCCGAGGCGACGATGAAATGCTGGCCCGCCGCCACTGCGCCGGTGGTGAAAACCACGTCGCGGACGTAGAGAAGCGCCTCGAACGGCTTTGTCAGATCCGGGTTGGCTTCGATTAGCGGTTCGTGCTGCGTTGCCAGGATGATCGCCGGGTCCTCCGCATCCAGCAAGGACCAGTAGGTTCGATAGATGCCGACGACCTCCTTCGGCTCGACCCCATGCCACAGGCTCAACCAGCCCCGCCGTCCGGCGACGGTCGTCAGGATCGGCGGCGCACCTCCGCCCATGCGCGCGGTCGCGACGGTACCGGCATGGGCGCGAAGACCGGGCTGGCGATGCGGCTTCCAGTGCAGCGCATCGGGCGAGGTAGCGAGATTGATCGACGGGCCGGCGCGCCAGGGGCTATTCGGTGGATAGGCGAAGAAATGATCACCCAGCGGCCGCGTCTGCGCCCAATAGCGCCCGCCGATCAGCCCTTCGAAGATCAGCATGTCCTTATTCTGGTGGTCGAGGACAATGTCCTCGAACGTCCAGTCCAGGCCGTTTTCGGAGCTGTACAAGGTGGTAGAATGGCGCTCGGGGCTGACCGAGCATGTGGTCATCAGATAGCGGCCTTCGACCCGGCTGATCCGGGCATCCTCGACACCATAGCATTGATAGCTGCCCTGAGGCGCGATGGCCCTGTCATAGTGGACCGCCTGCACTTCGGTACCGTCGGGACCGAGCTCGACCGGTAGCAGCCATGACAGCGAGGTGAGTGCCTGGATCTTCCAACCGCCGCCGTGCAACCGGAACTGGCGCGGATCGGCGGTGTCGGCCAATTCGAGCGGCCATGCGTCGATGACGTAGCCCTGCGCTTCGTCCCAGCGGATCGAGTGTACATGCCCATCCGCGATCGGCGTACGCAGCGCCTCGGCCACGCGGACCATCATCAGCAGGTTGCCGTTGGGCAAGCGGGTGAGCCCGGGGTTGAAGGCGCCCAGGACATAGGTCTCGACGCCGGCGCGCGCCATTGCTTCGGCCAGAGGGGATCTCGACAGATCCACATCGGTCGGCGCGAAAACGAGTTTGTCGATCGGGAAGCGGACCATGGTCACCTGCCAGCTTGAAGCGCGTCCGCCGCACAATGCGCCGGATAGAGGCTCGCTGGGCAAACCGTCGCTGCACTAGCGGGTTCCGCAACAGGCCGCAGTGGCACAGGTGTCGGTCGACGCAACGGCCGGGGAGCTTAGCACCAAACTCTTGGTATTAACCTATGTAAGTAACTGAGAAAACTATGGAACATCCCGTTGTTAGGCCTGTTTGAGAGCTGGCTGCAGTGCGCGTTCCGTACGGCGCCGAAGCTTGGTGGCGCGGGAAGGACCATCATGAAGGCAGCGCTCAAAACCGCCGATGGGCGGTTCGACGTCACCGAGGTGGAGCAACCGATCATCCCGGACTCCCATTTCGTTCTCGCGCGCGTCCGTGTGGCGGGAATTTGCGGCACCGACCTGCGCCACTGGCAGCAGCACGAACCCGAACTCGCCTGTCATATCATGGGCCATGAACTGGCGGGCGAGGTCGTCGAAGTGGGGGAGGATGTCGCCAATGTCGCGCCCGGCGATCGCGTCGTCATCGAGAGCGTGATGGGGGACGGGATCTGCGACTATTGCCGGATCCAGCGATATAATATCTGCGAGCATCTGTACGACGTGCGGACGCGCTATGTGTCGCGCGCCTATGGACAATATGTCGCCGGTCCCTCCGACAAATTCTATCGGCTTCCCGATGATGTGAGCTTCGAGGAGGCATCGCTGATCGACACGCTGTCGGTCTGCCTTCACGCGCAGCATCTGTCGGGACTCGGCATCAACGACCGCGTTGCGATCATCGGGGCAGGGCCGATCGGTCTGGCACAGCTGCTGCTGGCGAAGGCGAGCGGGGCCGATGTGATCATCTGCGATGTCGTCCAGAGCGCGCTCGACCTTGCTGCTTCTTTAGGGGCCGACGCCGTGGTCAATAGCGCGGTCGAAGATCCGGTTGAGCGCGTCCGGCGCTTCTCCGACGGGCGGGGCGCGGATCTCGTCTTCGAATGTGCCGGCGGGCCTTCGATGCCGCAGACGCTGCCCCAGGCGACCAGGATGGTCCGTCGCGGCGGGCGCGTGGTGATCGTCGGCGGCTTTGACGCGGGCGAAACGGCGATTCCACTTGAGTGGCAGCGCATTCAGATGAGCGAGATTCAGCTCGTTCCCAGTGCCAGCTTCGCGATGCACGACATCTACCACGAGCAGGCGATGGTGCTCGATCTGATCGCCAAGGGGCGGATCGACGTCAAACCGCTGATCACCCATCGCTTTCCCCTCGATCGCATCAACGAGGCGTTCGACGTCGCCCAGCGCAAACAGGAAACAGGCGCGGTCTTCGTCGCCATCACCATGGACTGAAATATCGACAGACAGGAGCTTGTCATGAAGCAATGCGTGTTGATTGGCCTGATGGCGATGCTGGTCGCCTGCGGTCGCACCCAAGCTGACAATGTCGCCGACCAGTTGGACAACGCCGCTGCCCAGAGCGATCCGGCCGCGCGTCCCGCGCTAGAAAATGCCGCCGACAATCTGCGTGACGGCGAAACCGGCAATGCCGGGGATATCGCGCAGGACGCGCTGTCGCAGGGCGGTGCTTCGCAGGCGCCCAATGCCGCGGCCGTCGAAGAGTGACGCGCAGGGCCGTCCCTGCCGCGCAGGAGACGGCCAGATTGAGAGGAAGATGCTGTGACTAGTAAAATTTACGAGCGCCCCGAGCGGGCAAGCGGCAATCCTGGCGATGAGCGTCCCGATCTGAGTACGGGGCCGCAGATCAGGCATTCCGGACAATGCGCGGAGGATAATCGGGGCCAGCGAGCGCCCATTGCGGGAAGCGGGGTTGTCGTTGGAAGCGGTGCGGGCGCGGGTGGCGCCGGCGGCGACGAGGATTTCGACAGCGACCCGGCTGGCGGCGGTGGGGCAGGGCCTTCCCCCCGGGACGACCATCCCAAGACCGGTGCCGACGCACCGGTCAGCGGCAGTCGCTGAGCGACGAGCAACCAGGCCTTGGCCGGCGGAGAGCGGAGAATGGACATGGCGACCCGAACCGACACTTCGTCGCCCACGATAAGCCCCTATCTGCTGGCCGCGCGTCAGGCGCTGCGCGACCTGGCTGGCAAGCCAAGGGCGCGGTTCGAGGTCGGCGATCTGACCGTCGAGGTGCGTCCCAGCGGGGACTCGCTCTGGGCGATCATCCGTCGGCCGCAAAAAGGCGGGCTGGCGCTGCGCGTCGCCCATATCGGTATCGAGTTCGGTTGCTCGCGACTGGAGCCGCAGCGCGGCGAAGCGGCTCGCCTCGCGATCAAGAGCATGCTCGGGGAACATCTCGTGGTCTTCACCACATCAGGAGATGCGCTCGAAAACATGCGCGTGACGGTCCGCTTCACGCCCGCCGAAACCATGCTCATTCCCTTTATACCGCGTGATCTCTATCCGCTGGGGCGTGGTGATGATCCGCTCGCCGCGGCGGGCACGGTCGATGCAGAGCAGCGCGGACTCAACTCTGCCCTGCTCTATTTTCGCCTGGACGAACCGCAGTTCGGCGAGGTTCTCTATTTTCAGAATCTCACTGCCCTGAACGCCTATTTCCGGGCGACCGGCACGACCCCCAAGGATGTGGTCGGCGGGCGATGGCCGGAACTGGGTCTGCAATTGCCCACGCCCGACCCGAGCGGCGAAGAAGGCAGCGGCGTGCTGTCTGCGGGGACCGAGTTCGTCCTGTCCGACGCGATCCTGGTCTTTCGACAGGAAGCCTCGCCGCACGAGCGCGAGTCCGCACGCCGTTTCCTGCAAATGCTCGGTGTCGCCTATAAGATGATCGACCATCCCCCGACCGTGTTCCGGGACTGGATCTGGCGGTCCGAACGGACGCTGCGCGATCTTGACGACGCGCCCGAGGCTACCGTCCGCCATTATGGCCACCGCTATGCCCACCCCTATACGGCCGCGGAACACCCGGACATCATGGTGCAGATGTCGCTGCTGTCGGCGATCCACGACTGGGGCAAATGGACCGGCGCACCGCACAAGCTGGAAGCGGAGTTCGCGGCTGGACTAGGCAAATTCTACGACAGAGAGCTGGGTGCTCTGCGGCGCTATCTCCCCAATGTCGGTGACGACAAGGACGCCGATGCGGTCGACAGCTGGTATCTCTATCACCCGCTGCTCAACCTGGGCAATCTGGCGCTCGATGGCGATGCGGCGGCCCGGGCGCTGTTCCTCAAGTCGCTCGACTACGGCATCCGTGCCGCGCATCATTTCGATTATCGCTGGCCGATCCAGTACAAGGTGACCGATTTCTCCGTCATCACCGACGTCGCTGCCGATGGACGCGGTCAGACCGATGTCGGCGGCGTTTATGCCTGGGTGATGCTGCAGGCCTTCGCCCTGACCGACGACAAGCGCTTTCTGGACGAGGCAAGAGCGGCGATCGACGCTGCGATCGGGCTGCGCTTCGACATCAATTATCAGGCCAATCTGACAGCCTGGGGCGCGGCGGCCTGCATGCGGTTGTGGCGGATCACGAACGAGCCCGTCTATCTGGAGCAGAGCTACGTTTATCTGGCGAGCTTCTTCCACAACGCGGAGATGTGGGAGAGCGAGATTGCGTTGGCGGCGCACTACCAGAACTTCCTGGCGGTCACCTGCCTTCAGGACGCCCCCTATATGGCGATCTACGAATGTTTCGACAGCTTTGCGGCTTTCGAACGCTATGTCGACGATAGCGGGCCCGATCTCGAGCCGGCCGTGCGGATGATCGTCGCGGAATATTGCAAATATGTGCTGAGCCGCGCCTGGTATTATTATCCCGACGCGCTTCCGCCTGAGGCCATTTCCCCCAAACAGCGGGAAAGCAATGGCCATATCGACCGCAAGCTGAGCTTTCCGGTCGAGGATCTTTACGCCGACGGGCAGCCCGCGGGGCAGGTCGGGCAGGAAGTCTATGGCGCAGGCGCCGCATTTCTGTTTGCCACGCGCGCCTTCCACCAGATCGAAGGCGCGCCCTTTCTGCTCTATTGCGACCATTTCGTGCGCGCCCGTGAGCAGACCGCCCCCAAGGCCGTGAGCATCACGCTGGATGGCGGGGAAACTTGCACCGCAGGCCTTAGCCTGGTTCGCCTCAAACGCAGGAAGATGCCGAAGATCAGGGTCGTCACCATCGGGGGCGATATCATTCGTCCGTTCGAAACGACCGCCGATCGGGTCGACTATCGCGTGCCCGCGAGCGGGCGCCTGCTCGTGAGTTGGGAATGATCATGAACAGGCGCGAGGAGTTGAGCGGCAAGCGCATATTGGTGACGGGCGGTACTACCGGCATTGGCCGCGAGACGGTAGCATTGCTGGCTGGGCGGGGCGCGCGCATCCTGACCTTCGGGCGGAACCGCGAACCGCTGGAGGAAGTGCTCGACGGCGTCCCCGGCGTGTCGGGCCTGACGGCGGACGTGGCAGACCGCAACGGAGTGGCTGCGGTGTTCGAAGCCGTCGATCGCGATCTGGGCGGCCTCGATATTCTGGTCGCCTGCGCTGCCTTGGGCGCGCAGCCGATCCACGAGATGAGCGATGAGGGATGGCGCTATGTGGTCGAGACCAACCTGATCGGCTATCTCGCCTGCGCGCGCGCCGCGATCGAGCGGATGCGTCACAGTGGTGGTGGACATCTGCTGTTCATCGGATCGATCAGCGCCGAACTGAAGGCGCCGGGCGAGAGCGTGTATTCGGCGACAAAGGCCGGGGTCCAGGCTTTCGCGGAGGCTCTGCACAAGGAGGTCGCGGCGGACAATATCCGCGTGAGCGTCATCCAGCCTGGCTCGGTCGCGACCGACATGCAGCAGTGCGACGAAGCAGAGAAGCGCAAAGCGATCGCCCACGACGAGATGCTGCATGCGGTGGAGATCGCGGAAGCGGTGGAGTTCGTACTGACGCGTTCGCAGCGCGCCGACGTCGTCAGCCTTCGGATCGAACCCCGTATGCAGAAGACGCACTGATTGCTTCGTGTCGAACGACGGCGACATCCGAACCACGGCCCGCCCCCCCCCCCCCCCCCCCCCGGCCGGATCGAGCAGCTCGCCAGGAGATGGGCGTAAACTGACTGAAAGACGATTATAAGGAATAGACCCTATGACCGAATGGACCAATGCGGATCTGGCGCTCGTCCAGAGCCTCGACGCGGCAGGCACGCCGGTCGAGGTGATCGGACGTCGGTTGGGAAGGACGCCCGACGAAATCGAAGAGCGGCTGCCGATTGCCCGAGCCCGGAATGGGACACTGCCGGTTCCGACGCCGGTCGACCGCACTGTCGAACAGCCATGGCTCGGTCCGGACGAGGAGGGGGACGTGCCGCCGGCCGAGGACCCCAAGGACCCATCCGCCTGGGTGCATGTCGACCCGCGCGCCGACGAGGGGCCGGCATCCTAGCCGAGATCGGAGGCGCTGTGCCGACCCCGCTCGTTCCGCCGCCTTCCCCGACCGGCGTCACCGACGCGCTCAGGCGCAACATGGAGGCGCTCGGCCGCCGTCAGAAAGAAGAGGAGCGCTCAGCTCCGATCAGGGAGAAGATTGCGGGGGCTATCACCCGCTTCACCGGCAGCATGGCGTTCGTCTATCTGCACCTGCTGATCTTCGGCGCCTGGATATTCGTGAACCTGGGCTGGATTCCGGGCATAGCCATTTTCGACCCGAGCTTCGTGATTCTGGCCTCGGAAGCCTCGGTGGAGGCCATCTTCCTCTCGACCTTCGTGCTCATCAGCCAGAACCGCATGGCTGCGGCAGCCGACAAGCGGGCCGATCTGGACCTGCACATAAGTCTGCTGGCCGAACATGAGCTGACCAAGCTCGCAGGCCTTATCACCGCGATGGCGGAGCATATGGGCGTCGAGGCGCCGGCCAGCGAGGAGATCGCCGAAATCCGGCAGGATGTTGCACCGGAAGCTGTTCTGGACGAACTGGAGCGGCGCGATCAGGCGGGCACCACTCTCGCCTGATCGCAAGCCGCGGTTCGTTCTACACGGCCGAAAGCTGGCGGCTTTCGGTCGCGACGAAGCTTTGCTCCGCCTCGATTTCACCTGTAAACCACGCGCAGGTCTCGGCGAGACCGCGTTCGAGCGGGATGCGGGGCTGCCAGCCCAGCAGTTCACGCGCGCGCGATATGTCGGGCTTGCGGCGGCGAGGATCGTCGACCGGCAACGGCCGATGGACGACCTCGCCCGTCATGCCGGTCAGGCGGATGATATGGGTCAGAAGCTCGTTTATCGTGATCTCGGAGGGGTTGCCGAGATTTACCGGCTCGTCGCGTTCGGGCTCGCTCTCCATCAGCGCCATCAGCCCCTCGACCATGTCCGACACATAGCAGAAGCTGCGCGTCTGCGAGCCGTCGCCATAGATGGTGATCGCGTTGCCTGACAGCGCCTGGCAGATCAGGTTGGACACGACGCGGCCATCCTGCGGGTGCATCTGCGGTCCATAGGTGTTGAAGATCCGCGCGACGCGAACCTGGGCCCGTCCCATCCGCGCGAAGTCGAAGGCCATGGCCTCGGCCGCACGCTTGCCTTCATCATAGCAGGCGCGTGGGCCCGTGCAGTTGACCCAGCCGCGATATTCCTCGCGCTGCGGGTGAACTTCGGGATCGCCATAAACTTCGCTGGTCGACGTCAACAGGAAGCGTGCGCCAGCCCGTTCCGCGAGACGCAGCAAGTGATCGGTTCCCACGACGTTGGTTAGCATCGTATGCTCGGGATCAGCCTGATATTGCGGCGGCGAGGCGGCGCAGGCGAGATTGTAGACTCGGCGGATGCGGCTGGTCCGCTCAAGGACGTCGAGCGGTAACGGATTGACGATGTCGCCCTCGATGAACTGGAAGTTCGGGTGCTGCTCGAGAGGACGCAGGTTCACCGGACGCGAAGTCTGGAGATTGTCTAGGCACAACACATGCTCGCCCCGGTGGAGCAACGCCTTGCACAAGTGCGACCCGATGAATCCGGCGCCTCCCGCTACCAGCGTGATCGGTTCGAAGTTCGGGATCATGGTAGGCTCCTCGGCTTGGACGTCGGGGTAAGGAAGGCTGGCGCGGGCGAAAGCGCGGCTGTTGCCCCGCGCGCCTCGATCAGATGGCGTTCGAGTTCTTCGGCCCGGTGCGATGCGCTGTGACCCGCAAGAACACGGGCGCGGGCAGCGCGGCCGAGCGCGCTGTGATCCTGCGCCAGCGTACGGATCACCCGCTCGCTGCTGTCGGCGAGGATGATCTCGCGGTCGGGTTCGAGCAGGGTGCCGATGCCCGGCCACACGTCGGAGATGATCGGCGTTCCGGTGGCCGCTGCCTCGAAAAGCCGCACGGAGGGAGACCAGCCGGCGGCGATCATGTCGGCGCGGGTGACGTTTAGCGTGAAGCGCGACGCATTGTAGAAGGCGGCATGCTCGGCCGGCGGAAGATGGTCTATCCGCTCGACATTGGCCGGCCAGTCGATGTCGAACGGATATTGCGGGCCGGCGACCACGAACCGCATGTGCGGAAGGGAACGGGCAGGGGCCAGCAGCAGCTTCTCCAGCGCAGGCTGGCGGTCGGAACTGTAGGTGCCGAGATAGGAAAGGTCCCAGCGCTTGGCAATGTCCAGCGTGCCATAGGCGGCCGGATCGACCGAGCAATAGAGCGGCCGCGCCGCTGGTGACCCGTAGCGCGTCTCCAGCAGGTCGAGCGTTGGACCGCCGGTGAAGGACAGATAGAGATCATAGCCCGCGATGAGTTCGGGGGTGAGATAGTCGAGACCACCTCGCTCCAGCTTCGCCAGGGTGACGGGTGTGTCGATGTCGTAAAAGGCGGTCACCCCTTCGGCGACGTCCTGTACGAATTGACCGACCGCGGCCCCCTCGGGCACGTAGGAGCCGACGATCACGGCATCGGCCTCGGCGATCGCGTCGCGCCACCGTACGAGGTCCGCGAGGTCGCTGTAGAAAGCCAGCCGGCAGTAGGACGGATCGACGAGGTCGCGCTGCTCCGCATACCAGGGCACGTCGCGCTCCAGGAACAGAATCTCATGGCCCCGCGCCGCAAAGGCGGAGAGGAGCGCGCGGTAGGTCGTCGCATGGCCGTTGCCCCAGGAGGAGGACAGGCTGAGCCCGAGGAGGACGAGCTTCATGCCGACACCCGCGCGCGCGCCTGATGGGTGCGCAGCACCTCATCCACCAGCGCGCCCCGCAGCGCGTAGCTGTGATCGCGGCGGACCCGCTCGAGAGCAGCTGTGCCGATCGCGCGGGCGCGCTGCTCGGTGAGCTCGGCCAGGATGGCGGCGACATCCAGTCCGTCGCGCGCCACCAGCACCTCGCGATCGGGCTCCAAGAACATTTCGATGCCTTCCCAGGCATCGGTGATCAGGCATGCGCCCGCGCCGGCCGCTTCGAAGACGCGCGTGGCGGGCGAGAAGCCGACTTGGGCCATGCTGTCGCGTGCGACGTTGAGCACGGCCCGAGGCGTGCAATTGAAGGCATTATGCTCAGCGGTGTAGACATGCCCCGCGTGGCTGACGTTGCGCGGGAAGCCGGCGCCGTCCCAGCCATTGCCGCCGATCAGGAAGGAGCGGTCGCCGAGCAACATCGCGGGCTTTAGGAAGAACTCTCCGACCCGGGCTTCACGATCTGGAAGACGGTTGCCGAGAAAGGCGAGGTCGCAGGCGAAGCGCGGATCGGGCGCGGCGGGATGGTGCGTTTCCGGATCCATGGCATTGTAGACGGGAATGCAGGCCGAGGCGCCGAACCCTTCATAGGCATGCACGACGGGCGGGCCGCCACCATAGGTCAGCACCAGGTCCAGATCGGGCAGGGCACGCCGCACCGGGTGGCTGGTGTCGCCCCGCATCTCATCGAGCGTCGCTGCGGCATCGACGTCCCAGAAGATGCGCAGCGCGCCGGGACGACTTTGGGCGATGATGCCCTCCAGAAGCTCGGCATCGAACACGCCGACGCCGTTCGCCTTGATCACCACGTCGGCGTCGGCGGCTTCTGCCAGCACGGTACGAAGAGCGTCGCTCGTCGCCGGATAGACAACCGATCGGGCCCACGACGGAGGATCGATATCGCGGTGTTGCTGGCGATCGAAGGCGTCGGGTTCGTAGAAGCTGATCTGGTAGCCACGGGCGGCCAGTTCCTTCAAAATTCCGCGATAGTAGGTCGCTGCGCCATTCCAGTAGGAGGACAGCAGGCTCGATCCGTAGAAGGCGATCTTCATGCGATACTCCTGATGGGGTCGGCTGTTCGGAGGGCGGCGACGATCGCCAGCAGTTCGTTGACGCGATGCGCGCAGCTGTGGCGCGAGCGGATCGTTTCAAGTCCGTGGGAAACGAGCGACGCTCGCAGATCGGGATCGTGCGCTATGGCGCCGATATGGCCGCGCATCTCCGCGCCGTCTCGAGCGACCAGATAGTCGCTGCCTGGGCGAAACAGCTGCTCGCTATCGTCCCAGGGGGCGGAAATCAGAGGAATGCCGCAGGCGAGGGCCTCGAACATGCGGATCGTGGGGATGCCGGGCAACAGTGTCGCATAATAGCGGCGGGGCACATGGACAGTCGCCAGATGGCGCGCGAAAATCGATGGGGCGATCGCGTTGGGCGCCCAGCCACGATAGCACGCGCCATGGCGGCGGAGCATCGCCTGCGCCTCGGCGGGGTAGCGCACCCCATAGACGTCGAGGGCCTGTCCGCTCTCACGAGCAGGCCGGAACAGGTAATCTTCCAGCTCGGCGGTTCTTTCGCCATCGCCCCAATTGCCGATCCATACCAGACCTTTACGTGCCTGCTCGGTGGCGGGGGGATGGAACAGGCGGGTGTCGGCGGCCTCGTGCCAAGTCCAGACGCGGCCCGACCATCCCCAGCGTCGATAGACCTCCGACAGCGCCTCGCCAAAGGCGAGAACGCCGTCATACCCCGACAGATCGAAGGCGCGGATCGCCTCAGGGTCGCTGACCGCCCGATGATGCGTGTCGTGGAACAGAAGGGTGAAGTCCCCCCCGTCTCTGCGCAAGCGCCCCAGCGTCGCGACAAGCGCCGGCTCGTTCCATTCATGCACGATGATGACATCCGCCCCGTCGATCAGCTCCGCGATATCGGCATCGGCGGCGTAGGTGCGCGGGCATAAGTGCGGATAGGCGGCAAGGAAGGGTGCTAGCCCCTTATCTCCATCGTCGCGCAGCAGATTGACCAAGCTCCAATTGCCTTCGGGCTCAAGCGCTTTGACGTCATGTCCGCGAAGCTGGAGATTCGACAGCACGCCGCGTAGAAAATGGGCGTTGCCGTGGTTCCAGCAGGACAGCAGCGAGTGCGTAAAATAGACGAGCTTCATGCAGCCGCTCTCGCACCGCGCTGGCCGAGCAACTGCCGATAGTGTCCCAGCATCGCATCGCCCATGGCCGCCACGGTGAAGCGCGACGCGCGCTCACGCGCGGCATCGCCTGCGGCGATGCGTCGGCTGACGTCGCCCACGAGCGACCCGATTGCTTCGGCGAAGCCGCGATCGTCGCGCGGCGGGATGAAGATGGCCACGCCGCCCCACATCTCGCGGAAGCTGGCGATGTCCGACAGGACCAGCGGGCAGCCTGCCGCCGCTGCTTCGAGCACGGCAAGGCCGAAGGGCTCGTAGAGCGCCGCCGAAGCGAAGACAGGGCGCGCGCCGAGCAACTGCCCGAGGGCGCTCTCGTCCAGCTGGCCGAGCAGCGAAAGATGCTCGAACCGCCCCGTCTCCCCATTCTCGCCCGCGCTCTTGCCTGCGGCCTTGAACGGGAAGTGCAGCTGGCCCGCCGCGCGGTCGAGCGTTTCGACATTCTTGCCCGCATCCCACAGCCGCCCCGCTGTCAACGCGAAGTCGTGCATCGGACCTTTGCCCAGCGGCAGCGGCGAGCGGCCATTGTGCACGGCCAGTGGCGGGCGGGCGAGCCGATGACAGCGCGCAGTGGCGGCGGCGAAGCTGGCGGACGGGGTTACGGCTCTCGCCGCGCGCGCGAGGCCGCGGCCGTGCAGGGCATTGCGCCAGGCAAAGTCGGCAGGCAGGGGCTCCGCCCGGACCGCCTCCCACCAGGTGCCGAGGCAGCTGTGTGCGACGGCCAACAGCGGCACCGGGAAGGCGGTCTCGGCAGCGAGAGCGGGGCTGTTGAGGTGGACGAGATGGACGCGCTCGTCGGCCGCCAATGTAGCCAGGCGACGTCCGGCCCGGACAAGTGCCGCAGGGTCCTCAGCCAGCCAGTCGAGCGCCTCGCCCGTTTCGATCAGTTGCAGACCTTCGATGGCGCCCGCCTCGGCCTGCTGGGCTGCAGAGGCCGGTGGCCCGAGCACGGCCAGGCAAATCTCCACGTCGTTGCGCGTAAGGTGACGGGCCAGATCCAGCGAATATTGCCATACCCCGCCGACGGAATCGGTCGTTAGCAGCAGCTTGAACCCGGTCCTCACGAGGCCGTCACCAGCGCCGGCGCGGCGGCGCGGCGAGGTGCAGGAAGCCCCCGCTCGCTTGCGAGCCACCGCGCGAGCCGCTCTACGCCCTCGCGCCAGCCAAGCTTAGCGCTAAGCCCCAACTCGCGCTCGACGCGCTGTGTGTCGGCGACGAAATAGCGCTGGTCACCCGCACGCCAGGGTTCGAAGCGGAGATCGACCGCGCGTCCCAGCAAGGTGCCGATATGGTCGATCAGGGTTCGGAGGCTGACGGCATTCTCCACGCCCCCTCCAAGATTGAAAGCCCGTCCACGAACTTCATCGATCTTGCCCCAAGCGCCCAGATAGGCCGCCACCGCATCGTCGACATGGAGGATGTCGCGCACCTGATGTCCGTCGCCATAGATGGTGATTGGCTGCCCGTGCAGCGCGCGGATAAGGAAGTGCGCGACCCATCCCTGATCCTCGGTGCCCATCTGTCGCTGGCCGTAAATGCAGCTCATGCGCATCACCGCGGCGCGCAATCCGAAGCTGCGCGCATAATCGAGTACATATTGATCGGCGGCGCCCTTGGAACAGCCATAGGGCGTGTGGAAATCGAGCGGCTCGGCTTCGCTCACCCCGTTGCGGGCGATACTGTCCTCGACTGGGGCATAGCCTTCTTCTCCGAGCGCGAGTTCGATCCGGCTCAGGTCGCCGTAAACCTTGTTGGTGGAGGCAAAGATGAGCGGTGTATCGGGCGCGCGCGTTCGGAGCGCTTCGAGCAGATGAAAGCTGCTTTGGATGTTGATACCGAAATCCTCGGCCGGGTCGGCCAGGCTGGTCGTCACGGCCACCTGCGCGGCCATGTGGAAGACGGCCTTCGCCTCGCCGACCGCGTCGGCCAGCCGGTCCGCATCGCGCACATCGTCGATCATCACCCCGATACGGCCCGGATGCCGCTGCTGCAGCCATTGCAGATTGCGTTCGACGCCGTCGCGGGACAGGGCGTCATAGACGACGACATCGTGACCGTCGGCGGCCAGCCGGTCGGCAAGGTTGGAACCGATGAAGCCCGCCCCGCCGGTGATCAAAACAGGGCGCTGATCGACGGTGCTCATGCGACCAGCCCCCGGGCTTCCAGTTCGGCGCGCGCATCGGCGACGCGATCGACCGCGGTCTGTTGCGCGACCCACTCTGCGAGGTCCGCGAGACCGTCGCCGAAATCCTGTCGCGCGGTGAAGCCCAGCTTCGCCGACGCCAGACTGGTGTCGCAAAAGCAATGACGGATATCGCCGATGCGCGTTTTGCCCAGGATTTCGGGTTCGATCGCATTCTTGCCCATCGCCCGGGCCAGTTCCCGTGCGACCTCGGTGACCGATCGGTCGCGTCCCGAACCGATGTTGAAGGTGCCGCCGGCTGCCTGTGGCAGGACCAGCGCGTCGGCAAAGGCGCGTGCGACATCGCTGACATGGACGAAGTCGCGCCGTTGCTCGCCATCTTCGAAGATCATCGGCTGCTGACCGTTGAGCAATCTGGCGGCGAAGATCGCGAGCACGCCGGTATAGGGATTGGATAGTGCCTGCCCCGGGCCATAGACGTTGAACAGGCGCAGGCAGACGCCTTCGATTCCATAGGGCCTGGTCATGATATGGGTCGTGCGCTCCTGCACATATTTGTTGAGCGCATAGATCGAGGCGAGATTGGGCCTCTTCCATTCGGGGGTGGCGACGGGCCTTAGCGGTCGTCCGGTCCGATCGAGCGGCTCCCAGTTGCTCTGCCCGTCGCGCAACGCGGAGCGCTCGGCATTCTCCACCGGTTCGCCGTCAGCGTCGAGATAGAGACCCTCGCCATATATGCTCATCGAGGAGGCGGTGACGACGCGTCGGATCGGCTGGTCGATGAGCCGCTCGAACAGAACCGCTGTCCCCACATCATTGACCGATGTGTATCGCTCGACCTCGTACATCGACTGGCCGACGCCGACTTCGGCGGCAAGATGGATCACGCTGTCGACATTCTTCAGCGCCTTCGCAACCGCCTCGCCATCGCGAACGTCGCCGCGGATCAGTTCGACCCCGTCGGCAAGGCCGGGCACGGCGTCCTTGCCGTGCACCTGCTCGATAAGGCTGTCGAGCACCCGCACGCGGTGCCCGCGCGCCAGCAATTCCCGGCTTATCGAACGGCCGATGAAGCCCGCGCCTCCGGTGACAAGAACTGTCTCCATATACTCGCTCCCGCTCTAGCTTTAGGTAAAAATTATCTGATACTAATCTAAGTTATGGAACTATAGAGGAAGCCTGCCCGTTTGGTGACATAACATAAGTCAGTCATGATAGCCGGGCTGTTGTATAATTCGGTTTGTATATACGAGCTTCTTCATCTTGTTGTTCCTGGAGAAATAATCGTTTCGTCGTGATTCGAGTTCACGTTGTCACAGAGTGGCAATTTTATGGAAACATTATCCGCTGCCAGGACTTACGAGCATCTATGTTGATGATGCCGGAACAAGCAGCATGAGAGCGACGATCTTCCTTGCAAGACATGGCACCCATGCGGAGGTGGGGCAGATATTGTCCGGTCGGTCGGACATTGCGCTGTCGCCCGCCGGTGAGGAGCAGGCAAAGCGGCTCGGGCGGCTCGCCCGCCGCGAAGGGGTGGCCAGGGTGCAGACCAGCCCCCGCGCCAGAACCGTCCAGACGGCGCGGATTGTCGCAGGCGTGCTGGGGGTGGACCCGGAAACCGAAAATGCCCTGGACGAGATCGACTTCGGCGATTGGTCCGGGCGTTCGTTCGCCGCGCTGGCGGCCGATCCCACTTGGCAGCGATGGAACGAGGCGCGGCACCTCGCCGCTGCACCCCGTGGAGAGACGATGACGTCCGCGACGCGGCGTGCGACATCCCATCTCGATGCACTGGCTGCGAGCGGCGCCGATCGGGTCCTTTGCGTAAGCCATTGTGATGTGATCCGGGGCGCGGTTGCGCATTATCTTGGGCTCAGCCTCGACCGGCTGCTGCACTTCGACGTCGATCCCGGTTCTTTGACCACCCTCGTGCTCGACGGACAGGGCGGCCGCCTGGTGCGACTCAACGAGGTGCCGGCATGAGCGAGCATGACGTGCCGGCGGGGCTGTGGCGCGACCGCGAGGCGTTAAGCCGGGAGGTCGAGCGGCTCGGCCCCTGGTTTCAGAATATCGACCTGGGTCATGGGATCACGACGGCGCCGGATCATTTTCTCGGCAACTATCCCGCGTTCAAGTTCGAGAGGTTCAGTGCGGCGCTGCCCGCCGACCTGACCGGCAAGTCGGTGCTCGATATCGGCTGCAACGCGGGGTTCTATTCGATTGAGATGAAGCGTCGCGGCGCCGACCGCGTCGTGGGGATCGATACGGACGAGCGCTATCTCGAGCAGGCGCGGCTGGCGAGCAAGGCGCTTGGCTTCGACGGGATCGAGTTTGCGAGACTGTCGGTCTATGATGTCGCCGCGCTGGGCGAGCGGTTCGACGTCGTGATCTTCATGGGCGTCCTCTACCATCTGCGGCACCCGCTTCTCGCGCTCGACCTGATCCGCGAGCACGTCGCCTGGGACATGATGCTGTTCCAGACGATGCAGCAGGGGTCGGAGGACGTGCTGCTCGTCCCCGAGGATCACCCCTTTCACGTTCCGGGCACAACGCGGCCGCCCGCCTATTTCGACAATCCGGCCTATCCGAAGATGCATTTCATCGAGCGCGAGTTCGCGCATGACTGGACCAATTGGTGGGCGCCCAATGCAGCGTGCAGTCAGGCGATGCTGCGCGCCGCAGGTTTCGTCATCGAGGCCCAGCCGGAACCGGAAGTCTATCTCTGCCGCGTCGCGCCCGTCCCCTATGGGGATTACGGCCCGGTCGCGGTCTATCCCGTCAAAAGCGCAGGGGAAGTGGCGTGATCGAAGCCGCGATGATCTGGAACGAGCCCAACAACAAGTCGCACTGGGACCCTGCGGTCGACCCGGACTGGAGCCTGTTTGCGGAGCATGTGATCCGGGCAGGCGCCGGGATCCACTCGGTCAACCCGGACATGACGCGCGTGCTCGGCGGCATGTCGCCGATCGATCCGCACTGGCTGCGCCGGATGGAGGGCCATGGCGCGCTCGAGGCGGTGGACGTGGTCGCCGTTCACGGCTTCCCGCTCGACTGGAATCTGTGGCCGCTGGCAGCCTGGCCCGACAAGCTCGACGAGATACGCGCCGTCACCGACAAGCCGATTTGGGTGACCGAAGTCGGCGTCAGTTCCTTCGGCGCCGAAGAGGTCCAGCAGTTCGGCCTGCAGCGGACCGCCGAGCTGCTCAAAGGGCGTGCGGAGCGCATCTTCTGGTACTCGCTGTTCGACCTGCCCGTCAGCTGGGGCGCCGAGACGCGCCACCGCGAGGCGGAGGGCTCCTCCTATTATCGCCATTTCTATCTGGGGCTGATCCGCGAGGATGGTTCGCCCAAGCCAGCGCTCGCCACCTATGCCGACCACGCCGCCGATGTCGGGTTGATGCAGTGGTTTCATTATCAGGATCCGCGGCTCGATGAGGCGGTGGGCTGGATGAAGCGGCTGGGTACGCGCCACATTCGCACCGGCCTGTCCTGGGCCGACAGTTTCCGACCCGATGCGATCGGCTGGTTCGACCGGCAGATGGAGTCGCTTGCCGACTTCGACGTGACCGTCACCTTCTGCTTCACCCCCCAGCATCTAGGCATCGCGCCACACCATAGCAGCGCCGCGCGCGAGCCGCAGGCCTTTGCCGACTTCTGTGCCTGGATGATCGATCGCTATGCGCCGGCGGGATCCGTTCGGATCCAGACGCCGCCCTTCGATCCTCCAGTTGCGGCGGACGCCGCCGCCTTTCCAGCGAGCCTCAACCTCGACCGCGACGAACGCCTTGCCGCTGAACGGAGTGCCGCCTGATGCTCGCGCCACCCGCTCGTCCGATCAACTTAGCCATCATCGGGGTTGGCAACTGCGCGAGTTCGCTCGTGCAGGGAATCAGCCATTATGGCGAGGGTCGCAATGACCTGACCGGTCTCAGTCATGCCGAGATCGGGGGCTATCGTCCCGGAGACATACGCATAGCGGCCGCGTGGGACATCGACGCACGCAAGGTCGGGCGCGACGTCGCCGACGCGATCTTTGCCGCGCCCAACTGCACGGCCGTCTTCCGCGACGCTGTGGAGCCCACGGGGGCGCTGGTCGAGATGGGCGCTGTCCTCGACGGTGTGGCGGATCATATGGCGGATCAGCCGGCGGAGCGGAGCTTCATAGTCGCGGAAGCTTGGCAAGCCGACAAGGCGGCGGTCGTCGCACGGCTCCGAGCAGCCGAGGTCGACGTGATGATCAACTATCTGCCCGTCGGATCGCAGGAGGCAACCCTATTCTACACCGAATGTGCGCTGGAAGCCCGCGTCGCTTTCGTCAACGCCATTCCCGTCTTCATCGCGAGCGACCCCATCTGGGCCGATCGCTTCAAGGCGGCGGGGGTGCCGATCATCGGCGACGACATCAAGGCACAGCTGGGCGCGACGATCGTCCACCGCGTGCTGACCGACCTCTTTGCAAAGCGTGGCGTCAAGCTGGAGCGGACCTACCAGCTCAACACCGGTGGCAATACTGATTTCCTCAACATGTCGAACCGGTCTCGGCTGGCGTCGAAGAAGATATCGAAGACGGAGGCGGTGCAGGCAGTCACCGAGCGTCGGCTGGAGGACGAGAATATCCATGTGGGTCCGTCCGACTATGTCGCGTGGCAGAACGACAACAAGGTCTGCTTCCTGCGGATGGAAGGCAAGCTGTTCGGTGGCGTACCGATGAACCTCGAACTGCGGTTATCGGTCGAGGACAGCCCCAATTCGGCGGGCGTCGCGATCGACATGATACGGTGCGCAAAGCTTGCCGTCGATCGGGGCCTGTCGGGGCCGCTGAATCCGGCGAGCGCCTATTTCTGCAAGCACCCGCCGGAACAGCTGAACGATGATCAGGCCTATGCGGCGCTGGAGCGTTTCGTCGCCGCACCCTCCGTTACGCCGCAGCCGTAAGGTGGGCAGACAGATGCTTGTTCATCTCGAACATCGCCGCTTCCTTCTTGCCGAATATCTTGGCGAGCTTGTCGTCCGCCTTGATGTTGCGGCCGTCCTTCGGATCCTGCAGCTTGTTCGCCTTGATATAGTCCCAGACCTTGCTGACTACGTCGGCGCGGGTCATCGGTTTGGTGCCCACGATCGCGCCCAGATCAGCGGACGGCTGCACCGGCCTGTGCAGACCATCCGCCCGTATGCTCTTCTTCTTCGATGTCTGCGCGGCTGCGGACTTGCCGCTCTTCGCACCCTTCTCTGCCTTGGCCATCCTGGCTCTCCCTTCGCTTGCGGTCTGCGCAAAGAACGATCCTGACGGGTCATGGCTCCTGAAAAATCGAATGAGGACATATGACGGACATGATGGACGCGGCGACGGTTGTCGCTCCCGGGCGCATCAGGATGGACCAGCTTCCGCTGCCCCTGCCCGGACCGGGGCAGGTGCGCGTCAAGCTGGAAGGCTGTGGCGTATGCGCCTCGAACCTCGGGCCCTGGGCGGGACCCGAATGGATGGAGTTCCCGCTCGAACCGGGCACACTCGGCCATGAAGGCTGGGGACATGTAGATCTGGTGGGGGAGGGGGTGGAAGGCCTCACCGTGGGGGATCGCGTCGCAGCGCTCTCTTATAAGAGCTATGCCGGCTATGATCTGTGCGAGGCCGACACCTGCGTTAAGCTACCCGACGCATTGTCGGGCCAGCCCTTTCCCGGCGAACCGCTCGGCTGTGCGATGAACATCTTCGCACGCGCCGGCATAGAAGCGGGACAGACGGTGGCGATCATCGGCATCGGCTTTCTGGGCGCGCTGCTGACGCGCCTGGCCAGCCAGGCGGGCGCGCATGTGATCGCCATTTCGCGTCGCGCCTCTTCGCTCGATCTCGCCCGTAGCCAGGGGGCGACCGCGACGATCGCCATGGAAGATCATCATGCGATCATCGAACGTGTGAAGGACATAACGGACGGGCGCTTCTGCGACTGCGTGATCGAGGCGGTCGGCAAACAATGGCCGCTGGACCTCGCCGCCGAACTGACCGCCGAGCGCGGTCGGCTCGTCGTCGCGGGTTATCACCAGGATGGTCCCAGGCAGGTCAATATGTGGCTTTGGAACTGGCGCGGCATCGATGTGATCAACGCCCATGAGCGTGATCCAAAAGCTTATGCCGCCGGCATCCGCGCTGCCGTCGCTGCGGTGCAGAGCGGTGTAATCGATCCTCGGCCGCTCTATACCCATATCTATCCTCTCGAGCGGCTGGACGAGGCGCTGGATGCGACGCGCGACAAGCCCGAAGGCTTCGTCAAGGCGTTGATCACATGGTGAGATTGGGCTTTCTCGGCACCGGCTGGATCGGTCGCCACCGCATGGGCGCATCAATTGATGCGGGAGCAAGCGCCGTTGCGATCGCGGATCCCTCGCCCCGGGATGTGGACGAAGCGCTGAAACTGGCGCCTGATGCGTGCATCGTGCCGTCGCTCGATGCGATGTTGGACATGGATCTGGACGGGGTGGTGATAGCCACGCCCAGCGCGCTCCACGCTGAGCAGGCGATCGCAGCGCTGGATCGGGGCGTTCCGGTTTTTTGCCAGAAGCCGCTGGGTCGTAACCTCGCCGAGGTCGAAGCTGTGCTCGCCGCCGCACGCCGTGCCGACCGGCTGATCGGGGTAGACCTGTCCTACCGCCACGCCGCCGCGATCCAGCCTGTCCGCGACGCCGTGCGCGCGGGCCGGCTGGGCCGTGTATATGGCGTCGATCTAATCTTTCATAACGCCTATGGACCCGACAAAGCCTGGTTCTACGACCCCGCCTTGTCGGGTGGCGGCTGTCTGATCGATCTGGGCGTCCATCTGATCGACCTCGCCCTTTGGGTGCTCGATTTCCCCCCGGTTGCGTCCGTGTCGGGGCGGCTCCTGGCGGGTGGGCGCCCGCTTACAGATCGGTCGACGCAGGTCGAGGACTATGCTGTCGCCGAGATGCTGCTCGCTGACGGAACGCCTATCCGCCTCGCCACCTCCTGGCGCCTTCCTGCGGGGCAGGAGGCGGTCATCACCGCAGAGTTCTACGGAACGGATGGAGGCGCCGCCCTCCGCAACATCGGCGGCTCCTTCTACGATTTCGCAGCCTATCGCTATAGCGGCACCACCGCCGAGACGTTGGTGACGCCCCCGGACGATTGGGGTGGTCGCGCGGCAAGGCGCTGGGTCGAGCAGCTGGCAAAAGATCGTCGATACGATGCTGGGGCCGATGGCTTCGCCGACGTGACACGCATCCTCGATGCGATCTACGAGGGAGCCTTGTCCGGCATACGAGAAGATGTTGAGGCTGTCCGATAGCTAACCTGATCGAGCTGGCGCGGAGTTCTCCGAGCGGGGGTATCGCTACAAAGCGAACAGGGCACAGGACGATCGGAGGCTCACACTAACCTGGTTGCTGTCGCCCGTCGCTCTCAGGGTCATGCTGCATGACTGGATCGAGGATCCTCCTCGCCGGGCGAAAGCCCGGGTCCAGCGGATCGCGCCACCGCATCCAAGGAGAAGCCGATGTTCATGCACAACAAGCGCCTTCAATATACCGTCCGCGTCTCGCAGCCCGATCCGGCGCTCGCGTCGCTGCTGCTCGAACAGTTCGGCGGTCCCGATGGCGAGCTGGCCGCCGCCATGCGCTATTTCACGCAAGGCCTCGCCGAGGAAGACCCTGGCCGCAAGGACATGCTGCTCGACATCGCGACCGAGGAACTGAGCCACCTCGAGGTGATCGGATCGATCGTCGCAATGCTGAACAAAGGCGCGAAGGGCGCGCTGTCCGAAGCAGCTATGGAAGAAGCCGACCTCTACATGGCGATCAATGCTGGCGGAAACAGCCACACCCAATCGATCCTCTATGGCGGGGGCCCAGCGCTGACAAACAGTTCGGGTGTCCCCTGGACGGCGGCCTACGTCGACAGCCGCGGCGATCCGGGATGCGACCTGCGCTCGAACATCGCCGCCGAGAGCCGCGCTAAGATCATCTACGAACGGCTGATCAACATTACCGACGATCCCGGCATCAAGGATGCACTTGGCTTCCTGATGACCCGCGAAGTTGCGCATCAGAAGAGCTTCGAGAAAGCGCTCTACACGATGAAGGACAATTTCCCGCCGGGCAAGCTGCCGGGTCTCGCTCGCTACGCCAATCTTTACGTCAACACCTCGCAGGGTGAAGGCGATATGGACGGCCCCTGGAACAGCGGCGATCAATGGGACCGGCTCGACGAGATCGAGGCGGCCTTGCCGCTCGACGGCGGGGATGGGGTCGCTAGCGTCGATCTGCCCGCCCAGGCTTCCGCTTCCGTGGGTGCGATGGCAGACCGATTGCGATCTGCGCCGGACGAGAATCCGACCACTGGGGCTGATCTCGGGGCTGGTCCCGGGGCCGGGCGCGTGACGAGCGCGGACCATGGTGGCGCCCAGGACATGGCCGAAGCTGCGAGGGCGGCCCGGGAGAATATGTCGGACTGATGATCCGAGCCGGCATGAGCACTGGCCCAGCGCTGGCTTCGCGGTTGCCGTCGCGCGGTGCGACAGGCTGATGCTCTCGCATGATCCGGTCATGATGGGCGCACTGGCGAGCCTGCTTGCAGGTGCCGCTACCGGCGTTGGCGCCCTGCCCCTGCTGGGGCTCGCCCGGCTCGACGCCCGCCGCGAAAATGCCATTCTCGGCTTTGCGGCGGGCGTCATGCTGACCGCTGCCTTTTATTCGCTGATCCTGCCGGCGGTGGATGCCCATTCCGCCAGTGAAGGCCCCCGGTTGCTCTCCGCATTCTATGTCGGGTTGTCGGTGATGGCCGGAGCCGGCCTGCTGGCGCTGCTCGACCATATCCTGCCCGAAGCGGCGGCCTTTCGTCCGGCGAACGAGAATATGGCCGCCGGACGGGCGCGCCAGCTGTGGTTGTTGGTGTTGGCTATGACGTTGCACAACGTTCCGGAAGGAATGGCCGTTGGGATCGGATTTGCGGACGGTCACGAGCAACGCGGCCTGTCCACCGCCATTGGTATCGGGATACAGAATGTTCCGGAAGGGATGGCAGTCGGTGGGGCCATGCTCGTTCTGGGCAAAGGGCGCCTGCGCGCCGTGCTCATAGCCTTCGCCTCGGGCTTGGTGGAGCCGCTTGCGGGCATGCTTGCCGCGGCGATCGTTGCGGAAGCCCGATCGTTGCTGCCCTGGGGCCTTGGTCTGGCCGCCGGGGCCATGACCCACATTGTCTTGTCGCAAATCCTGCCCGATTGCGCGCGTCGCTCCGACACACGATCGACGACACCAGCTTTCCTCGTCGGCCTCTGTTCGATGATGATCCTGGATCTTGGCCTTCAATGACCTTCATGTGACGATTTTACTGCGTCCCGGAATAATAAAATATGCCGCCTTTATCGAAATAAAATCGGAATATATATTCCCTTTACGACCAATATCTGCGCTCTGTTTCGCCTCCATCCCGTCAAACTCCCTACTATCCATTTCATTTCTAGATTGTATCGAAAGGCTACGAGTCCATTTGGGTCGCATATCAGGCAATCCGTAGAGCGGCCCCGCGGGCCGGACTGGGCAAGATGCGCCGCGCTGCGCTTCCTCCGGCGGAGAGTCAGACCCATGCCTAACCCGTTGCTGCACAACACAGTCATCCTGGTGGCCGAGGACGAATATTTCCTTGCCGAGGATCTTCGTGCCTCGCTGCAAATGTACGGGGCCTATGTCGTCGGCCCCGTCTCGACCGTTTGCGGGGGGCTCGACGCGACCCGCGATCGTCGCCGGCCCGACGCGGCCGTGCTCGATATTAATCTGAGCGGAGAGCAGGTCTTTCCCCTCGCGGACCATCTGTCACGACAGGGTGTGCCGTTTCTGTTCACCACCGGCTATGACGACGATATCATCCCTGCGCGTTTCCGCACGACTCCCCGCGTGGAAAAGCCGCTGGACATGACCGCCGTCCTGCCGACGCTCGCCAAGATCATCTTCCGTAACATGGTTTAAGAGCGAAATGTTCTGAAGGCCTATTCTCGAGGGATGAGCATCGGCCAACTGCCTCCTTCCCCGCTCCATCCAGGGAATTTGCGGACCACGGCCGATCGCGCGGAGCGATCTGCCTCCGCTCACGCCAGACGGAGATCACAATGATAGAGATGCTCTCCGATCGCGACGTCCGTGCTGAGGAAGTGGTGGACACGGCGCGCGCCGCAGATGCGGCAGCGGGGGAGGGGCCCGCAAAACTCTGTCCGGATTGGCCTGAACGCGCCGAGCGCGTCCTGGCCAGACTGATCAATTCGCCGACGGCCACCGTAAGACGCGAGGGCCGACTGCATTTCGCCAGCCCGCCACTCGTGACCGGCCCGGATATCCTGTTGCAGACGTCGCTGCTTTCCGCATTGTCCGCCTATGCGGAGTGGCGGGGCAAGCCGGTCGCGCTCTGCGCCGAAATTCGGCAGGGGCTGCATGCCTTCGTGCTTCCGGGCCATGGCAGCTTACGAACCCACCTTTTTCAGCAGGCTGCCGACCGGGCCCACAGCTGGCTTCTGTGTCGCTCGCTGGTCGATCTGGGCAGGATGGCGCTGGCAGGCGACACCACCTGCCGCGCGATCCTGTTGGGCGCCGCAGGTCCGGCTATGGCCGCTGCCCGACGTTTCGGTTATCGATGGCCGGTGGCGTTCGACCCGACGACCTTGAGGGTCTTGCCGGGAAAGGCGGTATCCCCTGCGGCCCCGGCCGACGTCGACGCTATCTACGCTTTTGCGATGTTGCAGGGGCACGAGCTGACCGATTACGGCATATTTCTGGACGAAGCCCGGGCAGCGCTGTCGGCCGCTTCGTCCGATCGGGCCGGCTGTTCGGTTTGGCGGGGCGCGGCGGCCGCGCGGCTCTGGCGCCTGACCGGAGACCGCTCCGGTCTCGCGCTCGCCGCCGCCGTGATCCGGTCGCTGCCGATGCGCGATGATATCGACCGAGCCGGCATCTTTCTCGCGCTCGACAGTCTCCAGCGGGACGCTGCCGAAACCCTCGATGCGGACAGCCAGCGCCTGATTGCCAGCTTTCGCAAGCGGCTCGTCCTGACGCCCTGGGAGCCGGCGGCGGACGCACAGGAAGACTGGATCACCCGCTCGCCACTGGCGTTCGCTCTCGCGACGGGTTCGGGCAGCCTCGTCGAGGGCGCTCCGTTCCGCCTGTACAGCGATTGCCTGATCCGCCGTATCGAACGTGTCGGAGACCACAAGCTCGCACTTGAAATCGATGCGTTCGAAGACAGTATCGGCACGCTTGCTGCCGTCCGCCTGCCCAGGCGTCGCACTCCGGCACTGACGTTGACCGACGAAAGGGGCACCGTCATCGCACCAGCCGACCCCGGACCCGCGCTGATCCGCTACGCCCTGCCCTGCACGCGGAGCCTCTCGCTCGGCTGGATACCCGCCAAGGGGCCGGACAGTTGAGCGGGGCAGGGAGGGGCGTCGGTCTGCCTCAGCGTCCGGCGGTATCGTCGTGACCGCTCCGGTCGCTATGGTACATCAGGCCCATCAGAAGGCCCGCGACGAGGATCGTCCCTCCGACCCCGAATATCGTCGCCAGGATAGTCCCAAGATGCAGTGGCCCGGTGCTGGCGGAGATGTAGATCAGTGCCGCACCCACGGCGATGATGGCAGCGCTTGTCGTCACCAGCACCAGAGGAGCCTGCCCTTGCGGTCGGGGCCGACGGCGGCGGTGCTGTCGTTTCGGCGACGGTGATTGGGTCTTGGACATAGGCCTCCTCCGGCGTTCCCTCCCAAGAGATTGGATGGGCGCAGATGGCCGGTGCTGCCCTAACCTGCGTGAGGCCTGTGCAGCAAATGGGGTGAGTGGAGCGGCATTTGCTGTTCCGGAGAAAAGGAGCAGTTCGCAGAGAGGGGCGAACGCGAAACCAGCTCGCCTCGTCGCCTCGCCGGACCGGTGGTGGATAGTTAGGCGGCGGCAGCGGTTGAAAGGTGGCCAGTAAGGAGGACCCAATGGCCACCAGTGACGATATCGCAACCCTGAACAGCCTGACGACGACGACCATCGACTGCGTCAAAGGCTTTGAGGAAGCGGCCGAGGACAGCAATGCCGGAAGCTATGGGCCGATGTTCCGCGAGTTCGCAACCGAGCGCCGAGCGGCAGCGGCCATGCTGCAGGAACAGGTCCGGCGCCTTGGCGGCGAGCCGGCCGACAGTGGCAGTATCGCGGGCGCGGCACACCGTGCCTTCGTCGACTTCCGCCAGATTTTCTCCACACGAGACGACAAAGCGATCGTCGAGGAAGTCGAGCGCGGCGAAGATCATATCAAGGAGAAATACCAGACTGCTTTGTCGTCGGCGGATCTGGAGCCTGAAAGCCGGGCGGTCGTCGAGCGGGCCTATCAGTCGGTGCGCGCGGGCCATGACCGCGTCAGCGCGCTCAAGCATCAACTTACCGCCTGACGGAGAGGCGTGCGGCCCGCAAGCCGCACGCCGCCCTTGCTCAAGCGGCGATACAGTCGCCGGGCATTCGGATCCTGCAGATCATCCCTTCGGCCGTGAAGTCGAACAGGGTCGATCCCGACAATTCATAGGCGATGGCTTCCTGGAGCACCTGCGAGCCAAAACCTCGCTTATGCGTCCCCAGATTGCCCGTCCCTTTTCCTACCCCGCGATCGATCCACTGGATGCACAGATCGCCAGTCGCTCCACGGTCTCGGTGCCAACTGACTTCGACCAGACCGCCGTCGCCCACCGCACCATGATTTATCGAGTTGAGCACCAGCTCGTGGAACGCCAGCCCGACCAGCCCGGCGGGTTTGTCGCGCATGCGGATCCGTGGCCCCTCGATCCGGACCTGCTCCCCCAGCCGGATGCCGAAACTGACGAGTTCGTCGGAGATCAGCGTCTCAAGATCGACCCCCGCGCCAGGATTGCGTACGATCGTCGCCTGGACCCGGGAAAAGGCCCCGATCCGCCCATCGAGATATTCGCGATATTCCTCGACCGACTCAGTGCTGCTTGCAGACCGTCGCGCGATCGAGCGCACCACCGCCAGGATGTTTCGCACCGAATGCTGCGTCTCGCGCCGTATCTCGTCGAGCTGCCGGGCGAGGTCTTCGTTTCTGACTCTCTCGGCAGAAAGCTCCGCCTCCACGCGGCGTAGTGCCTCGCGCAGCTTTTCCCGCTCGCCGTCCTGCGACGTCATCCGCCTCCCGCCCCCTGGCCGAGGAGTGCGCTTTCGGGCGGTCTTGGGCGGCGCCGTCCGAGATGGAGATAGGCCGGCGAATACAGGATGGCGCGTTCGAGCGCCTGAATGTCGGGGATTTCGAGCACGCGGTCCTTCAAGATGATCAAGCCTTCGGATCGCATGTCCTGGAGTGTCCGATTGACATGCACGGGCGTCAACCCCGTCGCTTCGCCAATCTCGATCTGGGTGACCGGAAACTCGATCTTGTTGCCCTGGTTAAGCCCGACCGCACGCAGGCGGAAGAACAGTTCGCAGAACAGGTTGCCGATCCGCTCGAACGCATTGCGGGAAAGGTTGAGCGTCCATTCGCGCTGGATCGAGATCGTCGTCATCATGTGCCACCAGAAGGCGCGGGCCAGCCGGGGCTTGTCGTCGAGCCAGCGTGCCAGCCGCTCATGGGGCAGTTCCGCATAATGGAGCGGCGTCAGCGAGCCGATGCTGTGATCCATCTCTTCGAGCACATCGTTGTTGAGGTCGCACGTATCACCGGGGAGCAATATGCCCAGTATCTGCCGCCTCCCGTCCTCCAGCGTCCGGTATCGACAGGCCCATCCCGAAAGAATGATCCGCAGCACCTGCGTGGGGTCGCCCTCGCGCGCGATATCGGCGCGCGCCGGCACGCGACGGGGACGCTCCGCGGATAGTCGCGCGAGCAGCGCGGCCTCGTCTCCTTCAAGCGGAGCGAAATTGCTCAATCTTCGGGCCAATATGTCCTGCATCACCATGGCGGGAGACCTAAGCGATGGCGCGGAAAGGCTTATACACATAGGTTATTTCGCCTCCGGCGCACCGTCCGTACCAACGGCTGAACTTCGGAGGATGATCCACCTTGCCGTCTGAAAATAGCTTCAGGATAGCGCATATGCGGGTGCTGGTGGTCGAGGACGATTTTTTCATCGCAGACGATCTTGCGACCATCTTGGAGCAGCATGGCGCGTCGGTGATGGGTCCCATCTCCAACAGTGGCGATGCTCTGGACCTCCTTGGGAGCCACCGCCCCGATTGCGCGCTTCTCGACGTGAACCTGGCCGGCGAAATGGCGTTCGGCCTCGCCGCGGCGCTCAAGTCGAGCGACGTCCCTTTCCTGTTCATCACCGGCTACGATCGACAGGCGCTACCCGAAGGCTTTGCCGATGTCGCGATCCTCAACAAGCCCTTTACCGGGCCGATATTGATCGAAGCGATCGAGCGGCTGCTGGTGCCGCCGATCGCGATCAATCGAGGTCCAGCGCCGTCACGATGATGCGGGCGGGTTCTCCCGCCTTGCGGCCCGGCTCTATCGATGAGGCGGCGTAAAGCCGCGCGGCTGCAGCCGCGATCTGCGCATGCCCCTGGTCGATCGCGGCCCTGACCGACAGGCCGGTCTTCGTGCCGCACAGCTTCATCCGCGCACCCTGGTCGACCTCGACCAGAAGCTGCTCGGCACCAATCCGTCCCGGTAGCAGGACGCGGCCCGAAGACCGGCTGACGCGGCCAAGAATGAAATGTGGGTCAGGCTGTGGTTCCGTCATGAAGACCTCCATCCTGTCTTCTGCATTAGCTCCATTCGGGATGGCCCGCCTTAACCTGGATCACCCCGGCGCTGTTCTGCCTCGTCGGCAGGATCTTCCGACCTGCGACCGGTGGAAGCGGGGGAGCGGTCGGGGGCGCGTCGGAGTGATCCAGATTAGGACCGGCGTGCAGGACAGTATCTATCTTCGACCGGCCGCCATCCCAGCCGGGATGACCCAAACGAGATCAGGAGAAGATATGACCTACGGCCAGATCGGCATGCTGGGCGTGCTGGCAGTAGCCCTCGCGGGGTGCAACATGCGCCAGGACATGGCCGGACCGAACAGCAGCGAAACGCGGCAGGAAGTGGCAAACATGGCAGAGCCCGTGGATACTACGCCCCTCAGTTCCACGCCGGGTGCCGCCCCCGACAACAGCCAGGTCGAGCCGCGCGATCCGGTCACTTTGCCGCAGGCTGATTAGACCGCATCTCCGCAATCGGGTCGGATCGGAACGTCGGAGCCAGAAAAGGATGCACCCATGACGGAGGAGCCGGATCGTCACTTTCATACGCTGCGCTTTCGTCAGTGCATGTCGATGGCGAACGTGGCGGCATCGATCGAGGTGCGGCACGCCCATCGGCAACTGGCGCGGCTGCATGCCGAACGGGCACTCGCGCTGGGCAATGACTCCGGCGCGATGCTCCGCACCGCACCATGATGACCGCTGCAGCTGGGGCTACTTTGCCGCGAGCAAGCCGGTCATCGCCTCCTCGATCAGTTCCAGCGCCGCGCGCACTGTAGCGATCCGCGCGGTTCCCCGGTCCACGGATCCCAGATGCAGCTCCCGGTGGAGCAGCGCGCCTTTCCGCACCGCGCAGGCGATGTGGATCAACCCCGTCTCCCCCTCTCCACCCGCCGAGCCAGCAAAACCCGTGATCGCCAGCGCCAAGGTCCCTTCGGATCGCGCCAAAGCGCCCTCGGCCATCGCCCTGGCGACAGTCTCGCTGACCGCACCGCAATCGTCGATCATAGTGCGCCGGACGCCCAGAAGGTCGCATTTGGCCTGCTTGCTGTAGGTTACGAACCCTCGCTCGAACACATGGCTCGCCCCTTCGACGTCGGTCAGCAGCGATGCCAGCATGCCCCCGGTGCAACTTTCGGCGGTGACCAGCGCGACATCGTGCCTTGCGGCGCGTTCGAGCACGGCGTGAGCCAGATGTTCGACATCGTTCGGCAAAGCCGGTCCGAGGGTTTCCGTCATGTCAGACACCTGCTGTCCGTTGTCGGGATCCGGTCGTGGATGGTGGCCGGGGGATTCATCCTCCTCCTCTCACCGATCGGCCCGATATAACATGGATCAAGCTGGAGGCTTTATTTTCATGTCTCGCCGTAATGATCGGAACGGTCGGTGGAATATTGGGTTGAACCGGCTCAGCATAAATGGAGGCTCAGATGGACGACGCTCAATCCCGTCGCGAGAATGATGCTCCCCTATACACTGCAAAGCATGATGATGCGCCGCGACTTTTGGCAAGCGATAAAGGTAGTAACGTGATCGGATGTACCGTAACGATCGCGCGCCAAAGAGAAGAACTTTACACCTATTGGCGCGACTTTTCGAATCTGCCCCGTTTCATGGACAATGTGGTGCGTGTTGATCTGCTTGACGAACGCCGCTCGCGCTGGGTCGTGAAGGCTCCCGCGGGGACGGTCGAATGGGATTCGGAGATCGTCGACGAGCGGGACGGAGAATTCATCGAATGGACCTCGGTCGCCGGCGCCGACGTGCCGAACAGCGGCCGGATCGAGTTTCGCGACGCCCCGGGCGACCGCGGGACCTTCGTTACGGCGATCATCGATTATGATCCGCCGGCCGGCATGATCGGCAAGCTGATCGCCAAGATGTTCCAGCGCGAGCCTGCGATCCAGGCGAGGCGCGATCTGCGCCGGTTCAAGCAATTGATGGAGACCGGCGAGATAGCGACCGCCGCCCGCAATCGCCGCCAATATGAAGAGGAGACCGCCTGATGCGCGCGCTGACCTGGCACGGCAAGCACGACGTTCGCGTCGATACGGTCGACGATCCGGAGATCGTGAATCCCCGCGATGCGATCATTCGCATTACGTCCACCGCGATCTGCGGGTCCGATCTTCACCTGTACGACGGTTATATTCCCACGATGCAGAAGGGCGACATTCTCGGCCATGAGTTCATGGGCGAAGTGGTCGAGACGGGCAGCGGATCGACCCTCCGCAAGGGTCAGCGCGTCGTCATCCCTTTCACCATTGCATGCGGCTCCTGCTTCCATTGCTCGAAACAGCAATATTCGGGCTGCGAGAACGGCAATCCGGCTGACAATCAGGATATCGGCATGGAGCTGTACGGGCACCCGATGGCAGCCCTGTTCGGCTACAGCCATCTGACCGGCGGCTACGCGGGAGGCCAGGCAGAATATGCCCGCATACCCTTTTCGGATGTCGGCCCTATCGTCATTCCCGACGGAATCGAGGACGACAAGGTGCTGTTCCTGTCCGACATCCTCCCGACTGGCTGGATGGCGGCCGAGAATGCGGACATCGAGCCCGGCGACACGATAGCCGTCTGGGGTTGCGGCCCCGTTGGCCTGTTCGCGATCCAGTCGGCCTTCCTGATGGGCGCAGAGCGGGTCATCGCCATCGACCACTTCCCCCACCGCCTCGAGCTGGCGCGCGGTTTCGGGGCGGAGACGATCAATTTCGAGGAGACGCGCACCTATGAGGCGCTGATGGAGATGACCGGCGGGATCGGTCCCGACGCGGTGATCGACGCGGTCGGCCTGGAAGCGCACGGCTTCTTCGTCGATAATGTCATCGATCAGATCAAGGCATCGACGTTTCTGGGGACCGACCGGCCCCACGCGATCCGTCAGGCGATCGTCGCCTGCCGCAAGGGCGGGCGTGTATCGATGCCGGCCGTCTATGGCGGGCTCGCCGACAAATTTCCGCTCGGCGCGCTGATGGAAAAGGGTCTGACGCTCAAGACCGGGCAGACCCATGTGCAGCGCTATCTGCCGGCGCTTCTTCAGGCCGTACTCGAAGACAAGATCGATACGACCTTCCTGATCAGCCATCGTCTGCCCCTCGAACAGGCGCCCGATGGCTATCGGCTGTTCCACGACGAACAGAACGAGGCGACGAAGATCGTTCTCAAACCCGGTATGGAAACAGTCTGAGAGGAGAGATCATGCCCCAGAGCCTAGCCCTCATTACCGGTGCCTCCACCGGCATCGGTCTCGAGCTGGCGAGAATTGCCGCAGATGCGGGTCATGATCTGATCCTGGCGGCCGACGAGCCGGCAGTCCACGCGGCTGCGGAACGGCTGCGCGGCGCCGGAACGCAGGTTCGCTCGCTGGAAGCCGACCTGTCCACCTTCGACGGGGTGGATCGACTACTGGCGGAAACAGGCGGCAGGTCGATCGACATACTCTGCGCCAATGCCGGGCGCGGACTTGGTCGCGCCTTCCTCGATCAGGATGTGGACGACTGGCGGCGGGTGATCGAGACCAACGTCACCGGCACAGTGTATCTGCTTCAGCGGGTATTGCGCGACATGGCCGTGCGCAACGCGGGCCGGGTACTTATCACCGGCAGCATTGCAGGCTTCATGCCAGGCAGCTTCCAGGCGGTCTATAACGGCACCAAGGCGTTCATCGACAGCTTCGCCGCCGCAATCCGGAACGAGTTGCAGGACCGTCAGGGCGTGTCGATCACCACGCTGATGCCCGGCCCCACCGACACCGAGTTCTTTCGGCGTGCCGACATGCTCGACACAAAGGTCGGCACCGACGAAAAGGACGATCCCGCCAAGGTCGCAGCGGACGGCTGGCAAGCAATGATGCGCGGCGAGGCGCAGATCGTGTCCGGCTGGCAGAACAAGCTTCAGGCCGCAGCCGCGCACGTCCTGCCGGCATCCACGCTGGCCGAGCGTCACCGCGCGATGGCCGAGCCCGGCACCGACGAAAAAGCCTGATCACCGCAATGAGGAGAGAGACGATGGTCGACAGACCGAACCTGTCCACCGAACATCAGCGGGAAGGCGCCGCCGCGAACCCCAGCGATACACCCGACCGGCGCTCTGCCGCAGCCGCCCATGATGGCGGAGAGGCGCCCGCCGAGGGCGACGACGACCTGCCCCCGCCGCAACCGGGCTCACCGGAACGGGACCGTGATGCCGGCCCGTCGTCGATTCCCGAGCGGAGTGACCGCAGCGGCGGCCGCACGCCGGAAGAGGATCCGAGGGCGCACATGCCCGCAGGTTCGCCCGCTCCGGAAGGCGCCACGAGCAACGGAACGAATGGTGCGGACGATCTGGCCACCGCCGGGGTGTCGGTTGCGCCGCCCGATCCGGAGCGGGGCGCATGAGCGCCACCGCCTCCCGCGCGGGCTTGCCAGTCGGCGCGCTCAGTCTGGCCCTTGGCGTCACCGACATCGTGCTCGCGAAGCGCTTCGCGCGTGGCGTTGGCCTGAGCGAACCGAACGGCTCGAGGGTCTTTCGCGGCGCCGGCCTGCGCGAGGTTGCGACGGGCATCGCGGCGTTGGCCTATCCGCGCAGCAGGCGGCCGATCGAAGCCCGTCTGCTCGGCGACGTCATGGATCTGGCGCTGCTGGCGAGCGTCGCCGCCCGCCCCGGGCCGCGTAGACAGATGGCCGCATTGGCCGTGGGGATTGTCGCTGCGGTTACCTGTGCGGATATATTCGCTCGCCGCCGCCTCAAAGCAGGCGTTAGCGGTACATCGGCCGAGACGAGTGGCTCTTCGTTTCGCATGAACGGAGATTGAGATCCGTCACATGGGGACTATCGCCGCTCAGCCGCTCTCGCCTTCGCCCGTGATCAGGCGGGCGCCGCGCTCGAAGGTCAGGTAGTTCCAGATCCAGCTGATGGTCACCGACAGGCGGTTGCGCAGCCCGTTAAGGTACCAGATGTGCGCCACGCACCACAGCAGCCAAGCCATATGTCCCGACAGCCTGAACCCGCCGATACTGCAGACGGCGCGGGCCCGGCCAATAGTCGCCATCTGGCCATAGTCGCGATAGCGGAACGGCTCCACCGCGCGGCCGGCGAGGCGGTCGCGGATCGCCTGCGCGGCATAGCGCCCCTGTTGCTTCGCGGCTGGCGCCACGCCGGGACATTCGCGCCCGTTGGCGTCCACGCACCGCGCCGTGTCGCCGATCACGAAGAGGTCGTGTGCGCCCGGGGGATGCAGCAGCTCGTCGACTTGCACCCTGCCGCTGCGATCGGGGGCGCAGCCGAGCCATTGAGCGGCCGGTGAGGCCATCACGCCGGCTGCCCATATCACCGTCCGTGCCGGGACAAATCCACCGTTCACCGCAAGGCCGGCCGGCGTGATGTGCTCAACCCTGGCTTGCAGCCGCACCTGGACCCCCAGCGCCTCGAGCGCCAGGCGGGCCTTTTCCGACAGGGCTTCCGGGAAGGACGGCAGCAGGCGGTCGGCCTTCTGCACCAGCCAGACTTTCGAACAGTGCGGGGTAATGTGCCGGAAATCCTTGCTGACCGACTGGCGGGCCAGTTCGGCGATCGCCCCGGCCATTTCCACCCCGGTCGGTCCGCCGCCGACGACCACGAAGGTCAGCAGCGCGTCGCGCGTGGCCTTGTCGATCTCGGTCTCGGCCTTTTCCAGGGCGATGAGCACCCGGCGCCGGACCGAGGTCGCATCGTCGATGGTCTTGATGCCGGGGGCGTGCGGCGCCCATGCGTCCATCCCGAAATAGCTGTGACGGGCGCCGGTCGCGACGATCAGCCAGTCATAATATATCGGGCAATTGTCGCGCAGGTGCACCATGCGCGCCTCGCGATCGATCCGGCATACCTCGTCGAGCAGCACGCGGCTGTTCTGCTGGTCGCGCAGGATCGACCGGATCGAACCGGCGATATCGGCTGGCGACAGCCCGGCCGTGGCCACCTGATAAAGCAGCGGCTGGAACAGGTGATGATTGCGCCGGTCGATCACCGTGACGTCCACCGGCGCCCGGCGCAGCGCCTTCGCCGCCGCGAGCCCACCGAAGCCGCCGCCGACGATCACGACATGGGGGCGAGTGGACATGGCGGCGGTCTCCGGTTGGGCATGGAGGCACCATGCCCGCAACCGTCTTTTCGCTGGCGTGGGGGGAAGCGTTACAGGCGGAGCGTGGGGCTGGTGCGCGAACCTGGGTTTTGCGGGCTGGAGTGAGGTCGATGCAGCGTCACCGAAATCCTGAATCACACAATCAGCGAAAAGGGAATCCCACATGATTCCGCCCATCGTGAAAATGCTCTAGCACTATCAACAGAGTTGTCCTATGAGTACAAAGCGTGCGAGATAGAATTAATCGATAGCTTCATGCTTCAGGAGCGGACTCATTAGAGAAATGCTGTCATGACATTTGTCGCAGCCAGAACTTTTCCCAAGCGCACGTTGGTTATATCGGACACTCGACTGACCGATCCCAGTGGCTCTTTAAGGAGCGGCGATGGGAGGCACCAGATCGACAATTGCATACCCGGTCAAGTGAAAATTGTACCTCTTAATTCCAGGCTCTCGATTGCTTATGCCGGTTCTATAATTCGCGCACTTGATGCGATCCGGCATGTAGCCTCCTCTGGCCATGATGACGACGTAGAGGTCTGTAATTCACTTCGATTGGTAAGTTTGAACGGTGATGTGGAATTTTTAATTGTTTCCCACTTGTCGGGTAGCGCCAAAGTGATCAAGGCTGCAAATGGTGTGCTGTCCCTCCATCAAGATATGCACTGGATCGGTGATCCTTCGGTAACAGCGCTACTCACTTCAGAAATATTCAGGACAAAAGAGCAAGGTAAGCCTTTCAGGGCTAAAATGTTTGCGCAAGATCCGGAAGACGATCAATGGGAAGAGTGGTCCTTCGGGCGCGGTTGGAGCAACCTCCTATTGCAATCTCCGAAGCTTGTACCCGGCGTGGGTGGAATACCAATCGTCCTCAATGCTATCGTGGCCGGACACCATTATCATATCAGCGCAGGAGCAGTTATTGGCGAGGATGTGAGCGTGTATGGCGATGGTAGGTGGGTGAACTCATCCGGCGTAGCCGTTGAACCTTTATACGGGCAATATAGCTATTCTATCGTCACTAGCGGGATCGATGGCACTGCAGTCGTCGGCGTCTGGCTGCAGGAAATAGGGACAGGCTACCTTTATCTTCCGCTTGATCAGGACGAACCCATTACTTTGAAAGACGGCAGTATAGATGTGCTTGCGGCGGCAGTTAAGGAAAACGCCAGCCGCCTAGCCGAGCGTAACTGCTAGTGCAGATAGGGTGATCGCACTGATCGAGGTCTTCGGATCAAGACTGGTTTGCCTTATCGGATGCGATGTCTGATGTGCGGTCTCGCGGACGCAATGGCTGGGCGGAACATATCAACCGCTCCCTCAAATAGCGCGGCTTGAGCGACTGAATTGACGAATGACAGCGGCGACCACTTGGTCGCGAACGAGCACCGAACTCTATATCCCCTCACGCACCCCCCGCACCCGCGCCAGCAGCGCTTCGACATGGGCGATCGGGGTTTGGGGCAGGATGCCGTGGCCGAGGTTGAAGATGTGGGGGCGGCCGCGCAGGGCGGTGGTTAGCCGGTCGATCGCGGAATCGAGTTCGCCGCCGCCGGCAAGCAGTGCGAGCGGGTCGAGGTTGCCCTGGACGGGCAGGCCTTCGGGCAAGGCTGCGTTTGCCCAGGCCGGGTCGACGGTTTCGTCGAGGCCGATCGCATCGGCGCCGCTTGCCTTCGCGTAGGCGACGAGCTTGCCGCCCGCGCCCTTCGGGAAGCAGATGACCGGCGTATCCGGGTGGCGCGCGTGGAGTGCGGCGACGATCCGGGCGGTCGGGGCGATCACCCAGCGGTCGAACTGGGCCGGGCTCAGCGTTCCCGCCCAGCTGTCGAACAGTTGCACGGCCATCGCGCCGCACGCGATCTGGCGCGAGAGATAGTCGATCGTCAGATCGGTGACGGCATCGATGATCCGGCCGAATGCCGCCGGCTCCCGATAGGCGAATTCGCGCGTCTCGTGCTGGTCGCGGCTGCCCTTGCCGGCGACCATGTAGGTCGCGACCGTCCAGGGCGAGCCGGCAAAGCCGAGCAGGGTCGTCTCGGGCGGAAGGGCGGCGGCGACGCGGCGGACGGTTTCATAGACGGGGTCGAGCCGGTCGAGCGCACGCGTCAGGCTGTCGACGTCGTGCTCCAGCAGAGGCGGATCGAGCTGCGGGCCTTCGCCCGGCCCGAAGCTCAGATCCTGGCCCAGCGCCCAGGGCACCATCAAAATGTCGGAGAACAGGATCGCGCCGTCGAAGCCGAAGCGGCGGATCGGCTGAAGCGTGATCTCCGCGGCGGTCGCGGGATCGGTCGCGAGCTCCAGGAAGCCGCCCTTGTCGGCGCGCAGCGCGCGATATTCGGGCAGATAGCGCCCGGCCTGCCGCATCAGCCAGACCGGGGGCACGTCCAGGCGCGCGCCCTTCAAGACGGAGAGCAGCGGCCTCATGACCAGGTCGCGCGCGGCGGGAGGCTCATCAGGATCGCGTCGATATTGCCGCCGGTCTTGAGCCCGAACAGCGTGCCGCGATCATAGACAAGGTTGAACTCGGCATAGCGTCCGCGCCATTCGAGCATCGTCGCCTCGTCCTCCGGGGTCCAGGCCTCGTTCATTCGCCGCCTGACGATGCGCGGAAAAGCATCGAGGAAGGCGCGCCCGACATCCTGCACGAAGGCGAAGTCGGTCGCGAAATCGCCTTCCAGATGGTCGAAGAATATACCCCCGACCCCCCGGTCGACGCCGCGATGCGGAATGCGGAAATAGTCCTCGGCCCAGGCCGAGAAGCGCGGATAGTCTCCGGATGCGTGGGCGTCGCAGGCGCGGCGCAGCGTGTCGTGGAAGTCGGCGGTGTCGTCGGCATAGGGAAGCGGCGGATTGAGGTCGGCGCCGCCGCCGAACCAGCGCTTCGTCGTCGTCAGGAAGCGGCAGTTCATGTGCACCGCCGGGACGTGCGGGTTGACCATGTGTGCGACCAGGCTGATGCCCGTTGCGAAGAACTGCGGATCCTCGGCTGCGCCGTGGATCGACTTGGCGAAATCGCCCTCGAACGCGCCGCCGACGGTCGACACGTTGACCCCGACCTTTTCGAAGACGCGGCCCTTCATCGCGCCGCGCACGCCACCGCCTCCGGGGGCGCCGGAGGGATCGGCGCGGTCCCAGGCGAGATAGTCGAAGGCCGCGTCGGAGCCCGCCTCGCGCTCGATCGCCTCGAATTCGGCGCAGATCAGGTCGCGGAGATGTTCGAACCATGTGCGAGCCTGGGTCTGCTCGGAGTCGAGTGGCTTCATGCGGCGAACAGCTTTCGAATGGAGTCGGGGGCGCGGTCGAGAAGATCGCGGCCGAGGGCTGCAGGATCGCTCCCCGAGCCTGCGACATGGGCGCTGCCGTCCTCCGCGTACAGTTCGGCCCGGATCAGGCCGGTCGGGTCCGCCAGCGCGGCGACGGGCGAATGGCAGCCGGCGTTGAGCCCGGCGAGCAGCGCGCGTTCGGCAGAAACGGCCGCATGGGTCGGCGGGTGGTTCAGGACTGCGAGCATCGCGTGCATATCCACATCGTCGCTGCGCGCCTCGATCCCCACGGCGCCCTGTGCGGGGGCCGGCAGCATGACGTCGAGCGCGATCGGCGTGCCGACATCGGGGCGCTGGAGACGTTCGAGTCCCGCTGCCGCCAGCAGCGTGGCATCGGCCTCCCCCGCGGCGAGCTTGGCAAGGCGCGTGTCGACATTGCCGCGAAAGGAGACGATCGTCAGGTCGGGGCGCAGCCGCAGCAATTGCGCGCGCCGGCGCGGCGAGCTCGTGCCGACCGTGGCACCTTGGGCGATCTCGGCGATGGTGGCGGCGCCGATCAGCCGGTCGCGTACGTCCGCGCGTTCCAGCATGGCGACGATCGCGATGCTCGGGGGACGGATCGTCTCGACGTCCTTCATCGAATGGACCGCGCAGTCGATCTCGCCCGCGAGCAGGGCGCGATCGAGTTCCTTGGTCCACAGCGCCTTCCCGCCGATGTCGGCCAGGGGACGATCCTGCACCACGTCACCGGTGGTCTGGATGATGACGATCTCGGCGGCGATGCCGTGCGCCGCAATCAGTGCGTCGCGCACCATGCCGGCCTGGACCAGCGCGAGCGGCGAACCGCGGGTGCCTATGCGGAGGGGCTTCACGAATGCGCCGGTCGACAACGGCTGTGCAATATTCCGACGGACATCCGTTCCCCATCCCCCTGTCGCTTTGGCAAAAGGTAAGAGCAGGCTTCGGGACTGTCAAATAATCTGGACAGTGCCGCGCTACCGGCGATTGATCAGCCAAAGGGTCCGTTGAGCCGCACGATCGCATAGTTGAGCCAGGCGGCGAAACTGACCCAGAGCAGATAGGGCAGGATCAGCAGGCTGGCGAAGGGCGATATCGGCCATAGCCCGACCACCAGTGCCACCAGCGACGCCCAGAGGAAGACGACCTCGGTCAGAGCCCAGTCCGGACGGCGCATCCGAAAGAAGAGGGGGCTCCACAGCGCATGAAACAAGGCGTTGGTCAGAAACAGAATTATCACGTCGGTTCGCGCCGATGCGTCCGGGGCGGCGTTCCATGCGGTCACCGCCGACCAGGCGGCAAGGCCGAGGATAATCGTCCAGGCCGGACCGAACAGCCAGTTCGGCGGCTGCAGCCGGGGTTTGACGAGCGACCGGTACCAGGGGCCGATCGGCGTCATCAGTCCGCCGAACAGGCCGAGGAACAGCGCGCCCCCGCCCGCGACGATGATCGGCGTCCACATGTCTCACTATCCTGTCTTGTAGAGTGTCCAACCCGTGTTACAGTCGCCAAGTGCGTGTGTCATTTCCCTTTTCCGCCATCGTCGGCCAGGACGAGATGAAGCGTGCTCTGCTGATCGCGGCGGTCGACGCGCGGATCGGCGGGGTGATGGTGTTCGGCGACCGGGGAACCGGCAAGTCGACTGCGGTGCGCGCGCTTGCCGGGCTGTTGCCGCCGATCGATGCGGCCGCCGCCGGTTATCAGGATGGCACGCCCCGCAAGGGCAAGGTGCCGGTCCCTTTCGTCGACCTGCCGCTTGGCGCGACCGAGGACCGCGTCGTGGGCGCCCTCGATCTCGAACGCGCGCTCGGGGCGGGCATCAAGGCGTTCGAACCAGGGCTTTTGGCGCGGGCTAACGGCGGCTTTCTGTATATCGACGAGGTCAATCTGCTCGAGGATCACATCGTCGATCTGCTGCTGGACGTCGCAGCATCGGGCGAGAATGTGGTCGAACGCGAGGGATTGAGCGTCCGGCACCCGGCGCGCTTCGTGCTGGTCGGGAGCGGCAACCCGGAAGAAGGCGAGCTGCGCCCGCAATTGCTCGATCGCTTCGGCCTGTCGGTCGAGGTGCGTACGCCCGCCGACCTGAAGCAGCGGGTCGAGATATTGAAGCGTTGCGACGCGTTCGAACGCAATCCTCAAGGCTTTTCCGAAAGCTGGAAGCGGGCGGAACGCAAGACCCTGAAGCAGATTGCGCGCGGGCGCGAGGCGCTGGCCGCCGTGACGATATCCGACACCGTGCTGGCCTATGCCTCGCGGCTGTGCATGACGGTCGGTGCCGATGGGCTGCGCGGCGAGCTCACGCTGATGCGGGCAAGCCGGGCATTGGCGGCGCTCGACGGCGCCGACACGGTAACCCAGGCGCATGTCGCCGCCGTCGCCCCGATGGCCCTGCGGCATCGTCTTCGGAAGGGCGTGCTCGACGATACGGGCTCGACGGCGCGGATCGAGCGTGCCCTGGAGGAGATGGCGGCGTGACCGCGTCGCGGGAGGATGCTGCCGATCCTCTCACCGATGCCTTGCTTGCGGCGCGGCTGTGCGCACTGGACCCTGGATTGGGCGGGGTGATCCTGCGCGGTGGGGGCGAGCGCCGCGATGCGGTGCTTGCAGAGCTGCGGGCGGGCTTGCCGGCCGAGGCGCCGATCCGGCGGTTGCCGGTGCATGTCGACGACGACCGGCTGCTGGGGGGAATCGATCTCGCCGCGACGCTGGCCCTCGGGCGAGCGGTGACGAGCCCGGGGCTGCTCGACGAAGCGGCTGGCGGCGTGATCGTCCTGCCCATGGCGGAGCGGCTTTCCCTAGAAACGGCCGGGCGTATCGGAGCGGCGATGGACGGCGGCGATACGCCCTTCCTGCTGCTGGCCCTCGACGACGGGATCGAACCGGACGAATGTCCGCCGGCGACCGTGTCCGAGCGGCTTGCCTTTTCGATCGACCTCTCGTCCGGGACACGCGGAGAGAGAGCATTCGCACAGCTGTGGTCGGGGAGCGCCGAGAGCGAACCGGCCTCATCGACTTTCCCCGGTCGGCCTGTGCCTGGTCCTCTGCCCCGGGCGGGTGAGGAAATAATGGCCGCGTTGGTCACCACCGCCGCCGCGCTTGGAATCGAGTCGGCGCGCGCGCCGATCCTTGCCCTTCGCGCGGCGCGCGCATCGGCGGCGCTCGCGGGGCTGGCCGAGGTGACCGAGGAGGACGTGATGCTCGCCGCGCGCCTCGTCTTGGCGCCGCGCGCGACGCGCCTGCCGGCCGCAGCGGAGGACGCGGCGCCTGAACCGCCGCCGCCGTCGACCGACAATGATGACGGAAATGAAGAGCGTGGCGAACCCGGCCCGATCGAAGATGTCGTTCTTGCCGCCGCACTGGCGGCACTGCCCAAGGATGTGCTGGCGCGCATTGCCGCCGGTCGCAGTCGAAAGCCGGGCCGCGCGAACGGTGCCGGGGAGCGACAGCCCTCGGGGGCGCGCGGTCGGCCGAAGAGCGCCCACGCGGGGATGCCGGGGGGCGGACGTCGCCTGAGCCTGATCGATACGCTTCGCGCCGCCGCGCCGTGGCAGAAACTGCGCGGAGCCGCTGGCGGCCGGGTGGCCGTCCGCCGCAGCGACCTGCGGATCCGCCGGTTCGAAACGCGCGCGCGCGCGCTCACCATCTTTGCGGTCGATGCTTCGGGCTCGTCGGCGCTGGCGCGGCTGGCCGAAGCGAAAGGGGCTGTCGAACTTCTGCTTGCCGAAAGCTATGTGAAGCGCGCCGAGGTGGCGGTGGTCGCCTTTCGCGGTACCGCAGCGGAACTGCTGCTGCCGCCCACACGCTCGCTCGCCCGCGCGCGTCGCTCGCTCGCCGAACTGCCGGGAGGCGGGGGGACGCCGCTGGCGGCTGGACTGAATGCCGCTCGCGATCTTGCGGAGACGGCGCGCGCGCGGGGGCGGACGCCGTTCGTCGTGGTATTGACCGACGGTCGTGCCAACATCGCGGCCGACGGTAGCGCCGCGCGCGAGGCCGCGGAACGCGACGCCATCGCTGCGGCTGCCGCCATCGGCGCTGCCGGAATCGCGAGCGCCTTCGTCGACATCTCGGCGCGGCCGAGGCCGGAAGGTGCGCGGCTCGCGCAGGCAATGGGTGCGCGCTATCTCCCTCTGCCGCGCGCCGATGCGGCGGCCATGCACGCCGCCGTGACGGCGGCACAGACGGGATGAGCAGGCCGCGTTGGTCGGTCGAAGGCCGCGACTGGCCCAACCGTGCCTGCAGCCGCTTCGTCGATGTCGGGCGGATGCGCTTTCATGTCCAGCTGATGGGGGAGGGGCCGGCGGTGCTGCTGCTGCACGGCACCGGCGCGGCGACGCACAGCTGGCGTGCGCTCGCGCCGCTGCTCGCCGAACATGCGACCGTCATCGCACCCGACCTGCCGGGGCACGGCTTCACGACCGGCCGGCCGGCCGGCGGGATGGGGATGGCCGCCATGGCGCGTGCGATCGGAGAGCTGCTGGGGGCACTCGACATGCAGCCGCGCATGATCGTGGGCCATTCGGCGGGGGCGGCGATCGCGATCCGCATGGCGCTGGACGGCGTCGCCGATCCGGTGGCCGTCGTTGGGCTCAATGCGGCGCTGCTGCCTTTTCCGGGCCTGGCAGCGGCGCTCTTTCCGACACTGGCTCGCCTGCTGTTCGTCAATCCCTTTGCCCCGCACATCTTCGCAAGGATGGCGCGCGTGCCGGGTGAGACCGGCAGGTTTCTGGCGCGCAGCACCGGCTCGCACATCGATGGCGAGGGCGTGCGCTGTTACGAAAGCCTGCTCGCCACCTCGGACCATTGCGCGGGCGCGATCGGCATGATGGCAGATTGGGACCTCGAGGCGCTGAAGCGCGACCTGCCCCGCCTGCGCGTACCTTTGCTGCTCGTGCATGGTGATGGCGATAGAGCGATCCCGATCGCGACAGCGCGCGATGCCGCCGCCATGGTGGACGACGCGCGCCTGCTGACGCTGCCCCGTCTCGGTCATCTCGCGCATGAGGAGCAGCCCGCAGAGCTTGCCGCAATCATCAGGAACTACATGGAGGCGTCCCAATGAGTCTCGGTCTGCTCGACCTCGCGATCGCCGGCATACCCGCGCTCGCCTTCGGCGTCTGGCAACTCGTATCGATCAATCGCGAGATCGCCCGCGACAAGGAGAAGCGGGAAGAGGCAGCGCGAGAGGCTTTACCAGAAAGCGCGGGGCATCCTGTAGGGGAGCATCGACTGGACGATCGGTGACCGGAAGCGGCCGAGCGACAGGCTTTCATGCACCGCCTGGACATCCTCGCCGAACAGCCGGGTGGCGAGGGCCGAGCGCGCATAGAAGGGTGCGTCGATCCACGTCTTGAGGACGCGTGCCGTGTGGCCTGCGTCGGCGCGCGTCGCCCGCTTGACCAGCCAGCCGCTGCGCGGCAGTGGCGCGGGTGCCGGCTGGACAACGTCGTGCCAGCGGCCCTGCCGGTCGAACTTCAGCGCCAGGTCGAACGGCGCACCGCCGCGCCGTCGCCCCTCGTAGAGCACCGCCACATCCTGCTTCATATGCGCGCGTGACCAATGCCATTCGTCGAAGCCGTCCTCGAGCGGCTCGTCACCGAAGTTCGAGTCGAAATAGCCGTCGCCGTGCCAGACGACGTCGGGGTGGGTCATCGCCACCTCCACCCTTGCGCGGGGCGCGACCGGGTGCCAGCGGTGCATGACGTCGGGGTCGAGCCCGAAGGCGGTGGTGCCGATCATTTCCGGCGTCACCCGCACCGTGCCGCGTACCCGATAGGGAAGGGGAGCAGAAATCTCGGCGATCTGGATCACCAGCGTGTCGCCGTCCCAGCTGAGCCCACTCGGACCGACGGTGAAATGATCGCGTCCCCGGTCGACCCGGGCCGCGCCGCGCTCGGTCATCGCCCAGGCGCTGCCGCGCGGTCCCGCGAGCGAGACGTTGATCGCGCAATGATTGTCGGGCCGCCCCCGCCCGCTGAACTTGTAATAGGGCGAGAAAACGCTGCCGATGAAGGCGATGATGGTCAGCCCGTAGCGGCCGTCGGCGCTGGTCGCGTCAATGTACCACCAGGCATAACCGTTCGGCGCGACCGCGACATCGAAGCGCGGTCCCTGAGCAGACAATCGACGGCTAACTGGCCGGAAAGCGCCGCCATCGGGACGCCCGCGCCGGGGTGTGTACTCCCGCCCGCGCAATAGAGCCCAGGGATCGCTGTCCGGCTGCCCTGCCGGCGGAAGGAGGCCGCCCACCCGTGCGAGGCCGGTCCATAAAGGGCTCCACCCGTCGACGGAAACAGGGCTTCGAAGTCGTTCGGAGTCGTCAGTACCGCCGAAGCTCCCAGATCGAGCGAAAGTCCCGCCCGCGAAACGCTGTCCAACATCCGCTGTGTGCATAGGTCAATCTCCGCTGGAGTCGGGGGGGCGCCGTCGCCGGTGGCGGGAGCGTTCACGATGATCTGGATACGCTCTCTGCCGTCGCCGCGTCGTACGCCGTCGTCGTCGCGATCCTGCGCGCACAAATAGACGCTTGGTGCGTGGGCCAGCCGCCCGCCGGCGAGCGCGGCGAACTCGGCGGCGTAATCGTTCGAAAAAAAGACACTGTGGCGAACCAGCGGAAAGCCTGTTGCTTCGGCCTGCGCGGTCCACACCATCGCGCTCAGAGAGCGTCGGCGTGGGGGCACGTTGCCGCTCGCGTGCCGCGCTGCGCTGCCGAAAGCGCCGGATCCGAGCGCTGCTGGGTCAGCGTTGCAGACCACGGCCTCCGCCTCGATCCGTTCACCGGTCGACAAGATGACGCCTGTAGCCCGGCCTCGTTTAACGACGATTTCACGGATGCGGGCACCGTAGCGGAAGCGCGCGCCGACGCTCCGCCCGAGGGATTCGAGCGCGCGTGCGAGCCGATGCATGCCGCCGTCGATGAGCCAGACTCCATTCGCCTCGACATGGGAAATCAGCATCAGCGTCGCCGGGCACAGAAAGGGCGAAGACCCGCAATAGGTGGCGTAGCGACCAAACAGCTGGCGCAGTCGCGGATCGCTGAAATAGGCGCCCAGTGCGCGCCACATCGACGTATAGGCCCGCAGATTCAGATAATCGGGGAAGCCTTTCAGGCCCATCCGCCAGCCCAGGGTGATCGGATCGGTCTTCACGCCTCGAAGGAATGGCCGGTCGAGTGCGTCGAAGAGCCGCTTCGCTTCCGCGCGAAATTTGCGATAGCCGCGTGCCTCGCCGGCGCCAGCAAAGTCGCCGATCGCCTCTTCGCTGGCTGCGGGGTCGGCAAAGAGATCGAGCTGTGCTGTGCCCCAGGCATGGCGCGCCAGCCGGTTGGCCTGCCGCAGGGACAGATGATCGGCCATGGTTGCGCCGCACGCCTCGAAGATGCCCTGGAAGATCTCGGGCATGGTGAAGACGGTCGGCCCACCGTCTATGGCCACTCCGCCGACATCGATCGCGCGAAGCTTGCCACCGGGAGCGCCGCCGGCTTCGACCACCAGGACGTCGCATCCCGCAGCTGCCAGCAATGCTGCGCTCACCAGTCCGCCGACACCCGCTCCGATTATGACGATGGGTCCGTCCGACATCGCATTTTCCACTTCGATTGACGTGATGCTATCATGTGTCCAGACTATTGGACATATGAAACCGTCAAAATATGATAATCTCGGCTGGCGCGGTCGATGGTTGGCAATGCGCAACGGAATGCTGTCGTCGCCCAGTTTTCAGCGCTGGGCGGCGCGGTCGGCGCTCGCGCGGCCAATTGCAAGGGCGCGAGCCGGCGAGATTTTCGATCTGGTCGCGGGCTTCGTCTATTCGCAAATCCTGTCGGCCATCATCGAGGTGGGGCTGTTGCGGCACCTTGCCGAAGGGCCCCTGACAACCGAGCAGATCAGCGCCCACACCGACCTGCCGATCGAAGCTGTTACGCGCCTGTTACGGGCGGCCGCCGCGCTACGACTTGTCGAGCCGATAGAATCGGCTTGGGCGCTCGGAAGTGCAGGGGCGGCGATCTGCGGCAATGCCGGAATTGCGGAGATGGTGACGCATCATCGCCTGCTCTATGCCGACCTCTCCGATCCATTGGCCCTGCTGCGCAGGGGCGGTGGCGGCGGCAGGCTGGCGGGGCTGTGGCATTATGCGGAGAAGCCGGGCGTCGGTGAGGACTCGGTGGTCGCGGCCTACTCGGCGCTGATGGCGGCATCGCAGCCGCTCGTCGCCCAGCATGTTATCGACGTTTATCCGTTTCGCCGTCACCGGCGGCTGCTCGACGTCGGGGGTGGCGAGGGCGCCTTTCTTGCTGCGGTCGGCGCCTATGCGCCGCAGCTCCAGCTGGGGTTGTTCGATCTTCCCGCCGTCGGCGAGCGCGCCCGCGCTCGGCTTGGCGATGCTGGTTTGGCTGAGCGGATGCAGATCCACGGCGGCAGTTTTCTCACCGACCCCTTGCCTGAAGGATATGACCTGATTTCGCTGGTCAGAGTTCTTCACGACCATGATGACGGGCCAGCAATGGCCCTGTTGCGGGCCGTCTACGCTGCTCTCCCGCAGGGGGGCGCGTTGGTGATCGCAGAGCCGATGGCACAGACTCGGGGCGCCGAGGCATCGGGCGATGCCTATTTCGGTTTTTATCTTCTGGCGATGGGGTCGGGGCGTCCACGGACATCGGAAGAGATTCGCCGGATGTTGCGCGACGCCGGATTTCGCAAATTACGCGAAATTCCGACCGCTATTCCGCAATCGGTTCGCATCATCGCGGCGACGAAATGATGTTGTGTCCATGTGAGTTGACATAGATTAGTGTCTAGAGCACATTACGTAGGCGTTAGAGTACGCCATGTGTTCGACGCTGGGGAGCAAGTCTCATGGAGGCTGTTGCAGTCATTTTGGAAGCGCCGGGGCAACTGGCCCTCCGGCCGCTCGCACTGACTGGCATGGCTCCGGGCGATGTGCGGGTCGAGATCGAGTGGAGCGGCATTTCTTCCGGCACCGAGAAGCTTCTTTGGACCGGCCGGATGCCGGACTTCCCCGGCATGGGTTACCCACTCGTCCCTGGATATGAATCCGTCGGCCGTATCGTCGATGCGGGGGAAGCCGTAAAGGCGCGGATCGGCGAATATGTCTTCGTCCCCGGGGCCAATTGCTACGAAGGCGCGCGCGGCCTGTTCGGCGGCACCGCGCGGCAGGTGGTGCTTCCCTCGGCCAGGGCAATCCCCATCAGCGAGTCGCTCGGACGCGACGGCATCCTGATCGCGCTGGCAGCGACGGCTCACCGGGCAATCTCGGTCGGCGGCGTGCCCGATCTCATCATCGGTCACGGCATATTGGGCCGTCTGATCGCGCGGATCGCCATTGCAACGGGGGGCGATGCCCCTGTCGTGTGGGAGGCCAATCCGGTCCGGCGGGAAGCCGACCTGGGCCAGGCGGGCTTCGATTATTCGGTGATCGATCCCGATAGCGACGGGCGTCGGGACTATGCGGCGATCTGCGACGCCAGCGGCACGCCCGATATCCTCGACCTCGCCTTCGGCCGCCTCGCCAAGGGTGGGGAAGTGACGCTCGCCGGCTTTTACGACCGGCTGTCCTTCGCCTTTCCGCCGGCTTTCATGCGGGAGGCGCGGATGCGGATATCCGCCGAATTCACCCCCGCCGACCTGTCTGCCGTGGTCGAGTTGCTCGATATCGGCCTGCTCGAGTTCGATGGGCTGGTGACTCACATCCGGCCGGCTGCCGAAGCCGACGTCGCTTATCCGCAGGCGTTCACCGACCCTGCGTGCCTCAAGATGGTCCTGGATTGGAGAACGCTGTGAGCATGCTGGACCCGAGTACGCTGCGCGAGGAAGCCTCCTGGGAGCCTGATCCCGTGCCTTCGGGGCCGGTGACCAAGGAGACGCAGATCATCGCGATCTACGGCAAGGGCGGCAGCGGCAAATCGTTTGCGCTGGCGAACTTGAGCTACATGATGGCGCAACAAGGCAAGCGCGTGCTGCTGATCGGTTGCGACCCGAAGAGCGATACGACCAGCCTGCTGTTCGGCGGCAAATCGACCCCGACGATCATCGAGACATCGTCGAAGAAGAAGCTGGCCGGCGAAGAGGTCGGCATCGAGGATGTCTGCTTCCAGCGCGACGGCGTCTTCGCGATGGAACTGGGCGGGCCGGAAGTCGGCCGTGGCTGCGGTGGACGCGGGATTATCCATGGGTTCGAGACGCTCGAGAAGCTTGGCTTCCACGAGTGGGGCTTCGACTATGTCCTGCTCGACTTCCTCGGCGACGTGGTGTGCGGCGGCTTCGGCCTGCCGATCGCCCGCGACATGTGCCAGAAGGTGATCGTCGTCGCCTCCAACGACCTGCAGTCGCTCTACGTCGCCAACAACGTCTGCAAGGCGGTCGAGTATTTCCGCAAGATGGGCGGCAATGTCGGCGTCGCGGGGATGATCCTGAACAAGGATGACGGCACCGGTGAAGCCAATGCCTTTGCCGAAGCGGTGGGCATCCCGGTGCTGACCGCGATCCCCGCGAATGAGGACATCCGCAAGAAGAGCGCGAACTATCAGATCATCGGCAAGCCCGGCGGGCAATGGGCCTCGATCTTCGAGGAACTGGCGACCAACGTCGCGGAGGCGCCGCCGCTGCGGCCGGCGCCGCTCGATCAGGACGGGCTGCTAGGGCTGTTCAGCGCCGACGTGACCGGAGCGGACTTCGCGCTCAAGCCCGCGACCCAGGCCGACATGCGCGGCGCGGCCTATACGCCCAAGCCGAGCCTCGAAGTCGTGTACGACGCGGTCTGATCGTGGAGAGCGTCAATCTCTCCCGCGATCGCGACCGGATCGACCTGGCGGCGCCGACCGAGGGCGCCTGTTCCTCCGGCGACACGCTCCGCGCGGCCGCGATCGAGGCGGGCAAGTCCGACATTCTCGACCGCTATGCCGCCGATTATCCCAAAGGGCCGCACGACCAGCCGCAATCCATGTGCCCCGCCTTCGGGTCGTTGCGCGTCGGCCTGCGTATGCGTCGCACTGCTACCGTGCTGTCGGGCTCGGCCTGCTGCGTCTACGGCCTGACCTTCACCAGCCATTTCTACGGCGCCAAGCGCAGCGTCGGCTATGTCCCCTTCAGTTCCGAGACGCTCGTGACCGGCAAGCTGTTCGAGGACATCAAGGAGGCGGTCGAGGGGCTGGCCGATCCGGCGCTGTACGACACGATCGTCGTCACCAATCTCTGCGTGCCGACAGCATCGGGCGTGCCGCTGCAGTTGCTGCCCAATCAGATCAATGGCGTGCGGATCGTCGGCATCGACGTTCCCGGCTTCGGTGTGCCGACCCATGCCGAGGCTAAGGACGTGCTGGCAGGCGCGATGCTCGCCTATGCTCGCCGCGAGGCCGAAGTGGGACCGGTCGCCGCGCCGAAGGAGCGCTCAGCCCGTCCGACCGTCACCTTGCTGGGCGAGATGTTCCCGGCCGATCCGCCGGGCATCGGCCTGCTGCTCGAACCGCTAGGCCTCGCCGCCGGCCCGGTCGTTCCGACCCGCGAATGGCGCGAACTGTATCAGGCGCTCGACTGCGCCGCAGTTGGTGCGATCCATCCTTTCTATACCGCCAGCGTCCGCGAGTTCGAGGCTGCAGGGCGCACCGTCGTCGGCTCCGCCCCGGTAGGCGCGGACGGCACGGCGGCATGGCTCGACGCGATCGGCGCCGCCTGCGGCATCGCGCAGGACAAGGTCGATGCGGCCAAGAACCGCTTCGTTCCGGCGATACGTGGCGCACTAGCGGCCCGGCCGGTGTCGGGGCGCGTCACCGTATCGGGCTATGAAGGCTCCGAACTGCTCGTCGCCCGCCTGCTGATCGAAAGCGGGGCCACCGTGCCCTATGTCGGCACCGCCTGTCCGCGCACGGTCTGGTCCGATCCCGACCGAGACTGGCTCGAAGCACATGGCTGCCGCGTACAATATCGCGCCAGCCTGGAGCAGGACATCGCCGCGGTCGAGGAATATGGTCCCGACCTCGCGATCGGAACCACGCCTGTCGTCCAGCATGCCAAGCAGAAGGCGATCCCGGCGCTCTACTTCACCAACCTGATCTCGGCGCGGCCGCTGATGGGACCGGCCGGCGCAGGCAGTCTGGCGATGGTGATCAACGCCGCGCTCGCCAACAAGCACCGCTTCGACCGGATGACCGAGTTCTTCGATGGTGTCGGCATCGGCGCGACCGCCGGCCAGTGGGAAACCACGCCCGTCGACCGGCCCGAATATAAGGCGAAGTTCGCCGCCAAGCGCATCGCTGCCGCCAAGGCGGAAGAAAGCGTGGGCGTATGACCCTGATCCTCGATCATGACCGCGCCGGCGGCTATTGGGGGGCGGTCTACGCCTTCACCGCCATCAAGGGCCTGCAGGTCATCATCGACGGCCCGGTCGGCTGCGAGAATCTGCCGGTCACCTCGGTGCTCCACTACACCGACGGCCTGCCGCCGCACGAACTGCCGATCGTGGTGACGGGGCTGGGCGAACAGGAACTCGGTCGCGACGGAACCGAGGGAGCGATGCGGCGGGCGTGGAAGACGCTCGACCCGGATCTGCCCGCAGTGGTCGTCACGGGATCGATCGCCGAGATGATCGGCGGCGGCGTCACGCCCGAGGGCACCAATATCCAGCGCTTTCTGCCGCGCACGATCGATGAGGATCAGTGGCAGTCGGGCGATCGCGCGCTCACCTGGCTGTGGACGCAGTTCGGCCCGAAGAAGGTACCGCCGGCCAAGCCGCCGGTCGCTGGGCAGAAGCCCAAGGTGAACATCATCGGGCCGATGTATGGCACGTTCAACATGCCGTCGGACCTCGCGGAGATACGCAGGCTGATCGAGGGCATCGGTGCAGAGGTCAACATGACCTTCCCGCTCGGCAGCCATCTGGCCGACGTGAAGAAGCTCGCTGCCGCCCAGGTCAATGTCTGCATGTATCGCGAATTCGGGCGCGGGCTGTGCGAAGCGCTCGAGCGCCCCTATCTGCAGGCGCCGATCGGGCTGGAAAGCACCACGCTCTTTCTGCGGAAGTTGGGCGAACTGACCGGGCTCGATCCCGAGCCGTTCATCGCCCGCGAAAAGCATACGACGATCAAGCCTTTGTGGGATCTGTGGCGCTCGGTCACGCAGGACTTCTTCGGCACCGCCAGTTTCGGCATCGTCGCGACTGAAACCTATGCCCGGGGCATCCGCAAGTTTCTCGAGGAGGACATGGGCCTGCCGTGCAACTTCGCGGTGGCGCGCTGTGCGGGGGCGAAATCGGACAATCAGGCGGTCAAGGACATGATCGCGACCAATCCCCCGCTCGTCCTGTTCGGCAGCTTCAACGAGCGGATGTATATGGCCGAGGCGGCGGGCGGCGGCGGCGGGATGCGCGGCTGCTACATCCCCGCGAGCTTCCCCGGCGCGGTGATCCGCCGCCACACCGGGACGCCGTTCATGGGCTATGCCGGCGCGACTTACCTGGTGCAGGAAGTGTGCAACGCGCTGTTCGACGCGCTTTTTCACATCCTGCCGCTCGCTGGCCAGCTCGACGCGGTCGAGGCGACTCCGGCACGTACCCAGAGCGAAGTGACATGGGACGCGGCCGCCAAGATCGAGCTCGACGCCGTCGTCGAGCGCGCCCCGGTGCTCGTCCGCATTTCGATGGCGAAGCGCATCCGCGACGCCGCCGAGCGCGCCGCGCGTCGCGCGGGCGAGGCCTCGGTCACGCCCGAACGTCTGGCGATAGCGATTTCCGAGAGCCGCGGGTCATGACCCCGGCCGATCCTTACCGCGCGATGCGACCTGGTTCGCTGCGGGCGCACCGATCCTGCCGGGCATGTCGCCCGGGTGGATGCCGTCGGGGAGCGCGCTTCACGCTCCTACCCTCGTCGGGAATAATGGAGACGTAGAAATGAATGATCCGAACGAAAGGATGGGGCTCACCACTTATCTGAGCCCGGAAGAAGCCAAGGAATTCCACAAGCTGTTCATCACCAGCTTCCTGATGTTCACGGCAGTGGCGATCGTTGCCCACTTCCTGGTCTGGAACTGGCGCCCCTGGCTGTAAGCCGCAACGCTGCGGAATTCTGGACTGACTGAGAAAGGAACCACGACATGTGGAGGATCTGGCTGATATTCGACCCGCGCCGTGCGCTGGTCGCATTGTTCATATTCCTGTTCGTGCTGGCACTGTTGATTCACTTCATCCTGCTGAGCACCGACAAGTTCAACTGGCTCGATGGCCCGCGGACTGCACCCGTGGCAGCCACGGCCCCGGCTGCGCCAGCGAGCTGACAGCCCGTCTGGCGATTTCAAGTGGGCGGGGCGGGCCCCTCCGTTCGGCCCGTCCACTGAAATTTCTAATCTATTCGAATGGTCGCTGTCGCTGATCGGCACGACGGGGAGGTTTGGCCATGGCCTTGCTGAGCTTTGAGCGAAAATACCGGGTCAGGGGCGGCACGCTGCTTGGCGGCGACCTGTTCGACTTCTGGGTCGGGCCCTTCTACGTCGGCTTCTTCGGCGTGATCAGTGCGATCTCCGCGCTGCTCGGCACTCTCCTGATCATCTATGCCGCCTCGCTGGGGCCAACTTGGAACCCCTGGCTGATCAGCATCGCACCGCCCGACATCAGCTACGGACTGGGTCTGGCGCCGCTGCGCGAGGGAGGGTTCTGGCAGATCATCACGATCTGCGCGATTGCGGCTTTTTCTTCCTGGGCGCTGCGTGAGGTCGAGATCTGCCGCAAGCTCGGCATGGGATATCATGTTCCCTTCGCCTACGGCTTTGCCATCTTCGCCTATGTCAGCCTGGTCGTGATCCGCCCCGTGTTGCTGGGCGCCTGGGGGTTCGGTTTCCCTTATGGCATCTTCAGCCACCTCGATTGGGTGTCGAACACCGGCTACCAATATCTGCATTTCCACTACAATCCGGCGCACATGCTGGCGGTCAGCTTCTTCTTCGTGACCGGTGGCGCGCTTGCCTTCCACGGCGCGCTCGTCCTGTCGGCAGTCAATCCGCCTGCGGGTGAGGCGGTCAAATCGCCCGAATATGAAGACGCCTTCTTCCGCGACACCATCGGCTATTCGGTCGGTACGCTGGGTATTCACAGGCTGGGCCTGTTCCTCGCCCTGTCGGCGGGCTTCTGGAGCGCGATCTGCATCATCATCTCGGGCCCGTTCTGGACACGCGGCTGGCCGGAATGGTGGACGTGGTGGCTCAACCTGCCGATCTGGTCGTGAGAGGGAGATAGACGATGCGCTATCAGAACATGTTCACGCAGGTGCAGTTGCGCGGGCCGCTGGAGAAGGGGCCGCCATTGCCCCCCGGCAGCTTCGCGCGCGGTGACCTGGCGATCTACAATTACTGGGCCGGCAAACTCGGCGCCGCGCAGATCGGGCCGATCTATCTCGGCAAGCTCGGCATCGCCTCGCTCGTCTGCGCCTTCCTCGCCTTCGAGATCATCGGCCTCAACATGTGGGCAAGCGTCAACTGGGATCCGATCCAGTTTGCCCGGCAGCTGCCATGGCTCGCGCTCGAGCCGCCGGGACCCCAATGGGGCTTCACCCTCGCGGTGCCGCTGGCCGAGGGCGGCTGGTGGCAGATGGCAGGCTTCTTCATGACCGCCGCCCTGCTTCTCTGGCTGGTCCGCACCTTCCGTCGCGCCAGTGCGCTGGGCCTGGGTAACCATGTGCCCTGGGCGTTTGCCGCCGGCATCTCGCTGATCCTGACGCTGGGCTTCATTCGCCCGATGCTGATGGGCAGCTGGTCGGAAGCGGTGCCGTTCGGCATCTTCCCGCACCTCGACTGGACCGCGGCCTTTTCGATCCGCTACGGTAACCTGTTCTACAATCCGTTTCACTGTCTCTCGATCGTGTTCCTCTATGGATCGACCCTGCTCTTCGCGATGCACGGCGCCACGATCCTTGCGGTCGGTCGCTATGGCGGTGAGCGCGAGATCGAGCAGATCACCGATCGCGGTACCGCGTCAGAACGCGCCGCCTTGTTCTGGCGCTGGACGATGGGCTTCAACGCCACGATGGAATCGATCCATCGCTGGGCGTGGTGGTTCGCGGTGCTGTGCCCGCTGACCGGTGCGATCGGCATCCTCCTGACCGGGACGGTCGTCGACAACTGGTATCTCTGGGCAGTCGAGCATGGCTATGCGCCGGGCTATCCCAGCACGGGCGTGATCGATCCAGCCACCTTGCCGGGAGCGCCGCAATGACCCGCACCATGATCAAAGTGGCTGCCGCCACCATCGGGCTGATCCTGCTGGCCGGCTGTGAACTGGGGCCGAAGGACACCGCGCAGGTGGGCTATCGCGGCACCGGCATGAACCTGATCGTCGACAAGGACAATGTGCCTCCACCGGCGACCATCCCCCCGATCGCCTATCCGCTTCCGCCGGAGGGCGGCGACAGCGCGGCCTCGGCCTATCAGAACGTCCCCGTGCTCGGCAGCATGAGCAAGGACCGGTTCGACCATATGATGGCGCAGATCAACCAATGGGTCGCGCCGGCCGAACAGGGCTGCAACTACTGCCACAATCCCGAGAATATGGCGTCGGACGAAAAGTACACCAAGATCGTCGCGCGACGGATGCTGTTGATGACGCGCCAGATCAACACGAACTGGTCGAGCCACGTCAAGCAGACCGGCGTCACCTGCTTCACTTGCCACAGGGGGCAGCCGGTGCCGGCGAACATCTGGGCGCAGGAGGAAGGGCCGCCCAATCCGCGCTCGATCCGGGGTAACAAGCGGGGGCAGAATACGCCCAATCCGGCGGTGGCCTATGCTTCGCTTCCTGCCGGTGGGTTCAGCGAGTATCTGGCAGGCAATGGCAATATCCGGGTGGCATCGACAAAGGCATTGCCCTCCGATCACAAGGCGTCCATCCAAGCTACCGAGAAGACCTATGGTCTGATGATGCACACCACCCAGGCGCTGGGGGTGAACTGCACCTTCTGTCACAACAGCCAGTCCTTCGCCGCCTGGAACCGCAGCCGCGCCCAGCGTGCCCAGGCTTGGTACGGCATCCGCATGGTACGCGATGCCAACAACAGCTACATCACGCCACTTGCGTCGGTCTTCCCGGCCAATCGCAAGGGACCGATGGGCGATCCGTACAAGGTCAACTGCACCACCTGCCACCAGGGCGTGAACAAGCCGCTCGGCGGGGTGAGCATGACCGATCAGGCGCCCTGGCTGATCCAGGCGCCTGCTGCAGCGGCACCGGCGCCCGCACCGTCCATCGCGATGGCGCCGGCAACGGGAACGCAGGTCGCGGCAGCCCAATGACGATGGCCCGCGCCGCTGGTTCGAGCGGCGCGGGTCCAGACCATCCGACAAAGCGAGCGCGCGGGGCATGATGCGCAATCACGCCCTGCGCGCTTCGCTGTCCGAGGAAATGCACGTCCGGCGCCTGCCGCGCCTGTCGGCGCCGTGCCGCCTCATGCAGATCATCACCTTGACAGGCGAAGGCGGCGGCGAAGCGAGCCGGGCGCATATGGACGCGCTGGCCCAGGGCAGCCGGGCGATCGTTCCGGTGGCGGCCAAATATGGGGTCATCGCCGTCGACGGCTTCACCCTGGTGTGGGAGCGCCATACCGAATTCGTCAGCCACACGCTGATCCGTGAAGGGCCTTATGACGCGCCGTTCGACGAGGCGCTGTTCGAGCCGCTGCTCAGCCGGATATTGGCGGATCTGCCCGGTGACGTGATCCGCGCGACCCAGATCGCCTTCGCCCCGCGCGACCGGCCGGAACCATCTGCGGAGGAACGCGATCGCTGGTTCGCCTCCGAGGCGACGGTGGTGTGCGACGTGGCCTCGGGCGGTGCCAGGATCATGTCCGACTTCCGGCTGCATGACGACGGCTATGGCCGGCTGCTGGTGCTCGACCGGGATCTCGCGCTGGACGAGCCCGCACAGCTTCTGATGCGGCTTCAGGAACTCGGCAATTACCGCAACATGGCGCTGCTCGGTCTTCCGCTGGCACAGCGGCTTACCCCGCGCGTGTCCGAGCTCGAGGCGCGGCTGGCGGAGCTGACCGGCGCGGTGTCGGAGCGGACGTCGCAGGACGACGAACTGCTCGACGAACTGACATTTCTGTCTGCCGAGCTCGCACGGATCGTCGCGGAGACGCGCTATCGGATGAGCGCGACCCGCGCTTATGCCCAGCTCAGCACCGACCGGCTGGCCTCGCTCCACATCGGGCTGGTGCGCGGGCACCAGACGCTGTCGGACTTTACCGAACGGCGTCTGACGCCGGCGGTACGGACCTGCGACAGCTTCTCCGCAAGACTCGAGGATCTGTCGCAACGCGCCGCCTGGACCAGCGAACTGCTCCGCACCCGGATCGATACCGCGCTGGCCAAGCAGAACACCGTCCTGCTCGCTTCGATGGACCGTCGGACCGAGGTGCAGCTGCGGCTGCAACAGACGGTGGAGGGTCTGTCGGTGGTGGCGATCAGCTATTATCTGGTCGCTCTGATCGCCTATGTGATCGGCGCGGTACCGGGCCTGTCCTACAAGGTCGCGATGGCGGCCGTCGTGCCACTGGTGCTGACGATCGTCGCACTGAGCCTGATGCGGGTGCAGCGGAAGCTGCACGAGTAATGGGGCGATGTGGCCGGCGCGCAGGAGGATTGTCCTCACGCGCCAGCGGGATACCAACCCGCTTCTTGCCATTCGATGGACCTAAGCGCTGCCCCAATAGCGGGCATTTCAAACTGGATGATTCACTAAAGGTAAGAAGCTTGTTTTTCGCGAAACTTCTGGACGGCTATCCAGATGTAGAGGCTAAAGAGAGCACCGCTCCCGATCAGCCAAGCCCACCTTTCGAGATCGCGTTCCGGGGAATTGAACGAAACTATCAAGGCCACACCGCTGAACAAGAGTACAACGATGGTATAGCGCCAATTGGGTAGGCCGCGAGCTTGATGCCGCGCCTCTGAAACTGGTTTGGGAGGTGTTATCGTAGGCCTGTCCCGGACGAGGCGATGCGGAGCAAAGCTTGCCCACAGGAGCCACGCTGATATTCCGACCAGGGGTGCCGCCACTACAATCCAGTCCGACCAATCTGGCAGCGAAAATACGTTCGAGATGTCGGGCCAAAAGAAGAGCGCGAGCATCTCAATACCAACGATCATCCACCTGGCCCGCCGCCCGGTCACCTTACGCCAGCGTTCGGTCAACTGCTCATACTCGTCGGTGGTTACAAGCTTACCGCCACACGCGTTAGAGGGGTAGAAAAGGTATCCCCCCTCTGTAGGTGTGAATTGCTCAGTGAACTCGCCAATCGAATCAAGCACCTGAGTCCCCCGTCGCAGAGCATGGCGTATGGAAGCTGCTTCACAAAGGGTACGGGGGGAAGGGGGTAGATCAAAGTGAACGAATGTGAGAGGCGGTCTTCCTCGCTTTCTTACAGGAAGCTGCCCTTCCGCCGATTACCCCATCTCGGCTTTTCACACGAGAGGCTGAACGCGGCGATTTGTGCGTAGTGGCGTATAACCGGCTCCATCACGCAGCAGCTTCTTCACGTCTCGGCGTGCGACCGAGCAGCGGTGCCGCCAGTTTCCGCCAGCAGCTCGCTCTCCCTCAGGCCGCCATTTCCCGCCGTGCCAGGGCGCATTGCGACCAGATTTCGCTCAGTGCCGTGACCAGCCGGTCGATGTCGCCGTCGGTGTGGACGGGCGAGGGGGTAATGCGCAGCCGCTCGGTGCCCTTGGGCACGGTCGGATAGTTGATCGGCTGCACATAGATGCCGTGATTGTCCATCAGCCAGTCGCTGATCATCTTGGCATGGTGCGCGTCACCGACCATCACCGGGATGATGTGGCTGGGATTGGGCAGATGCGGGATGCCGAGCGCGTCGAGCCGCTCGCGGACCATCTTCACCCGGTTCTGGTGGCGCACCCGCTCGACCTGGCTGTCCTTGAGGTGACGGATCGAGGCGGCGGCACCGGCGGCGACCGCCGGCGGCAGCGCGGTCGAGAAGATGAAGCCGCTGGCGAAGCTGCGGACGAAATCGCATAGATTCTTCGACGCCGTGATATAGCCGCCCATCACCCCGAACGCCTTGCCGAGCGTGCCTTCGATCACGTCGATCCGGTCCATCAGGCCTTCGCGCTCGGCAACGCCGCCGCCGCGCGGGCCATAAAGGCCGACGGCATGGACCTCGTCGATATAGCTGAGCGCGCCGTGCTTTTCGCACACCTCGATGATCTCGCGGATCGGGGCGATGTCGCCGTCCATCGAATAGACGCTCTCGAACGCGACCAGCTTGGCGCGGCCCGGCTCGACCTGGGACAGGAGCTCGTCGAGATGCGCCACGTCATTGTGGCGGAAGCGCAGGCATTGGGCGCGGCTGTGGCGGATGCCTTCGATCATGCTGGCATGGTTGAGTGCGTCCGACAGCACCACGCAATCGGGGAGGCGCGAGGCGAGGGTGGAGAGCGCCGCCCAGTTGGACACATAGCCCGAGGTGAAGATCAGCGCGGCTTCCTTGCCGTGCAGATCGGCGAGTTCGCGCTCGAGCAGCACATGCTGGTGGTTGGTGCCCGAAATGTTGCGCGTGCCGCCGGCGCCGGCGCCGCAGCGGTCGAGCGTTTCGTGCATCGCCGTCAGCACCTTCGGGTGCTGGCCCATGCCAAGATAGTCGTTCGAGCACCAGACGGTGACGTCGTCGACCTGGCCGTCCTTGGTCCAGCGGCTGGCACGGGGAAAGTTGCCGGCCTGGCGCTCGATCTCGGCGAAGACGCGGTAGTTGCCCGCTTCGCGCAGAGTGTCGAGCTGTTCGGCGAACAGGTTGTCGTAGTTCATTGCCCTCTCCCCAGAAAATCGACTTTGGCGGGCTTTCCGATAGCCCAGCTGAACAATTTGGCGTCGCGCATCGGCAGCACCAGAAACAGATGTTCGACCACCCCGAGCGCCGCGAGGCCCGCGAGCAGGGTCGCGCTCGCCGCCGCCCCGTCGGCCGACCGTTCGGCGACCGTCCACGCCCAGACCGCGAGGCCGACGCTGCCCACGATCGAAAAGGGGAACAGCGCGTTCAGGCGGCGTTTGCGAAAATAGGTCTTGAGATAAGCGAGATGCTCCGGAAACACCTCGTCGCTCAGGTTGGGCACGCCGAAATAGAGATTGAACTTGGCCGACAGGCGGAGTGCGAACAGCAGCGCGAAGGTCAGCGGTGCGGCCTGGTTGGGTTGGCCCCAGGTCAGCGCGAACAGCGCGAGTGCGGTCGCTGCGATGGCCAGCTCATGATGGATGACGGTTGCGGTCGCCGCCTTGAACCGCGCCCAGCCGGTCAGGCCGGGCGGGCAGGGCGCGCGGTTGGGACCGGCGACCTCGCCCATGAGGAAGCTCATCTCGTGCCAGCCCCAGATGGCGATCGCCGCGCCGAAGCCGACATAGGCGCCGTCCACCGTGCTACTGTCGGCATATGCCCACACCAGACCCATCGCCGCGATCGCCACCACGCCCGCCAGCGACAGGCTGGTGCGGAAGGTCGCGCGCGGGCGGCTGTCGAGCCAGACGACCGTGGCGGTGCCGATGAACCACATCAGAAGCGCGAAAAGGAGGGGCGGCAGGGTCACCAGGCCGGGACCAGGCGGACGCTGGCGGGAAGCGGATTGGCCTCGGCGCGCTGGAAGAAGAGGCGCACGAAGGTCAAGCCGGCCGAGGCCATGGTGCCGAGCCGGCGCGCCTTGTTGAGCAGACCGGGCTTGCCCCGCAGCGAGTCCATGCGGCGCGAAATGCGCAGCAGATCCTCCATGCGGGCGCGGAACTGCGGCGTGTCGGTGTCGATCGTGATCGGGAAAGCCTGGCGGCTGATCTCGGTCGTCAGGCGGAACACGCTATAGTCATAGTCGGTGATGTCCATCCCGAACGCCTCGTACAGCGCCGGTCGGGTATGATCGCGCACATACATCGTCGCATAGACCGACAGGATGAAGAAGCGGATCCACAGGCGGTTGATCCCCTGCGTCATCTTCGGGTCGGCGCGGATCAGCAGCGCCAGCGCCTCGCCATGGCGGAACTCGTCGTTGCACCAGCTTTCGAACCACTCGAAGATCGGGTGGAAGCGATGCTCGGGATGCTTCTCGAGATGGCGGAAGATCCGGATGTAGCGCGCATAGCCGATCTTCTCGGAAAGATAGGTCGCGTAGATGATGAACTTGGGCTGGAAATAGGTGTATTTCTTGGCCTTGCTCAGGAAGGACAGGTCGATGCCGATCCCGGCATCCTTGAGGCTGTCGTTGATGAAGCCGGCGTGCCGGCTCTCGTCGCGCGCCAGGCACTTCATCAGCCGCTTCATGTCGGGATTCTTCGTGCGCCGCGCGATTTCGGCATAGAGGAGGCAACCCGAGAATTCGGAGGTCATCGACGAAATCAGAAAGTCGATGAAGTCGTGGCGCAATTCCGGGGGCATCCGCTCGATCACCCCGTCGAAGGACCTGTCCTTCTTGAAATGCGCCTTGTTGGGGTCCGACTCCATTTCGTCCATCAGCCCGTCCCATTCGGCACGGACGCGAGAGACGTCGGTTGCGTCGAGCGCCTTGAAATCGGTGGTGTAGAAACGCGGGCTGAGGACCGTCTCGTTCGACACCTCGCGCTTCAGATCCTCCACGCTCGGCATGGCGAAATCGGACGACGGCGCCGCGACGGCAGGCGCCGCCGATGTGAGGGCCATGGTGCTCATCGATGATCTCCCGGCGAAAAGCCAATTTCATACAACTCGGTCAGCGTCAGCCGCGCCTTGATGCGGGTCAAAGCCCGTTCCCAGGGCCGAGCGCGCGTCACGGTCGCGGTGCGCCGCTCGCTGAGCGATCCGCCGAAGGGGACGATGATCCGTTCGCCATGCACGATCACGCGGTCGCCCGCGTCGAGCTGGACATCGCTGTCGAGCGTCACATGCGCGTGCAGATGCTCGAAACTGTGCGCCACCTCGACAGTGCAGCCGATGTCGAACCGGCGGCTCATCTGAGCAGCGCCGCAAAGGTCGCGCGGTTGGTCGCGCCGAAACTCGAAAGCTCGATGGTCCGGCCGGTTGCGGTGTCGGTCAGCGACAGCTGCCCATTCGCCCAGGCGGTGAGCCGGAACGGCGGCTCCGCGCCAATGCCGCGCATATGCCGGTCGCGGGCGAGGCCGCGCATGACCCCGCGGGTGAAGCCGGTCTGCTCGCCCGGCGCGATCACCGCCGCGGTCCGTCCGGTCGTCACGTCGTCGATCACCACGGCCCCGTCGGCGCGGTCGCGAAAGCGCAGCACGCGGGAGGCCAGCGGCGCGACCTTCTGTTCGGCGCGCAAAGCGACCGGGGAGGCGGCCGGCGGCGTGCCTGTGATCCGCACCAGGGTGGTGGCGGCCAACGCGAAAGCCACCATCGCGCCGGCGATGACCAGCGTGCCGCGCGGCAGCATATTTGCGTGATGATGGGCGGCGCTCATGCGACCTGCGCCATCGGAGGCATCGGCTGTGCCTGGGTTTCGGCGACAGCGATCTGCCCGCCGGGATTGGCCGCGAGACAGGCCCGCGCGACCAGAGCCGCCACGTTCGCGGCATCGGGCACCGCGCGCAGCATCGGCCGGGGCGTGCCGACCGTCCAGGGCCGGACGTGCGGCCAGAAGGCAAGATAGCCCATCCGGGGAGCGCTGCTCAGGGTCAGCGGCAGATCACCGGTGCCGTCGGCATTACAGCCGAGGTCGACCGAAGCGATCTTGCCGAGCGGCAGGTTGATGCATTTGGGCACCGCCACCCCAATCCGCAGCACGATCCGCCGGTTGGTCAGCGTGTAGAGCGTCGTCCGGGCCGAAGCGCGGGCCAGCAGATGGAGCAGAAGCACTGCGATGCTGCCGAGGGCTGCCGTCATCACGACGCCGGTCATGCTGCCGAAGGCCAGCGAGACGGCGGTCAGCAGGCCGAAATAGCCAGCGACGCCGCGCGTGTGGAAAGCCGATCGGGCCAGAACACGCCACTCGGGCGAGCCCTGCCACAGGATGCGCTCGCCCGGTGGCAACTTTCCCGGCAGGCCTGGGATCGGCTCGATCTCGTGCTCGGTCATAGGAGCGGCTCCTGACGACCGGCATTGGCGTAGAGATAGCCGCCGCCATAATAGGAGGCGACGCGCTCCTCTTCGTACAGGGTGATCTGGTCGGCGGCGGTAAGCCGGGGCACGCCCGCGAACTGGGCGGCGTTGATCGCGTCGATCACCACGCAGCGCTGCCGGCGGTTGACCTTCGCCATCATCATCGGCGCCAATATGCCGTCGTCCAGCTGGATATAGCGGACCAGGCGGTCGGCGGTGTCGATCCACAAATCGGTGACATGGCCTGCGACGGCGCCGTCCGCGCCGATCACCGGCCAGCCGCTCAGATCCGAATCTTCGCGTGCGATGCTGAAGGCGCTCGCCTTGCTCAGAGGCAGGATGCGCGGATGGCCCTCCATGTCGAGGTCGGGATGCTTGGAACGCTCGGCCCAGGCGGCCGGACCGATGCCGTCGGCCAGCGGATTGCCGGTGGGCTCATAGGGGGCGCCAGCGAAGCGATCGGTGCGGCGCGCGGCGATGTCCACCGGCTCGCGGCCCTTGGTCGGCGCAGTGACGAAGCCGTGGCCGAAGGGCAGGCGGAACGTCTTGGTCGATGCGGTGCTGAGCGGCCCACCCGGCGTTTCCACCCGGCCAGTGAACTCGTCCTCGAGCGGATAGCCTTCCCGCCGGTCCTCGCGCCGCAGGTAAAAGACCAAGCAGATGAAGAAGAGGACGAACGACCAGAAGACCAATAGGGCGACATCGATGCCGGGGGTGAGTTCAGGGCTCATGGCAGGACCTTTCAGATCGGAAATTCGCTGAGGCCGAAGCCGCGGGGGGTGGACGGGGCGGACCGATGAGTGCGGACGAGCGGTCCGAGGGCGACGAGCGCTGCGACCAGCAGCAAAATCTCTATTGCGTAGACCAGGGCATAGCCTGTCGTCGGTGCTGCCAGCGTCGTTCCGAACCGGTTTTCGACCGCTGCCGACGAAACGGCGTCGCGCACGAGGGCGCCTATCGCGATGGCGAGGCCTGCCGCCGTCGCCTGCACCGCGCCCCAGGCACCCAAGGCCAGACCGGTTCGCTCCGCATCGCTCAGCGCCATCGCTGCCGTGAGCGTACCGACCGAGAACAGCCCCGCACCGCAGCCGATGAAGGTCGCGCCGATGCCCAGCAGGGCCGGCAAGTGAAGCGGTCCTGCGAAGATCACGCAGAGGAAGGCGCCGATGCCTGCCACGGCGCCGAACCCAGCCAGCCGGTGCGGGTCGGCCCCGGCCGAGAGGGCGCGGGCTGCATAGGTGAAGCCGGCGAGCATCCCGACCGCCCAGAGCGCGGTGAGCGAGGTCGTCGCGCCGACCGAGAGGCCGAGGATCTGCCCGCCATAGGGCTCCAGCAGCACATCCTGCATGCTGAACGCCGCAGCGCCCAGCCCTACGGCGACCAGCAGCCGGCGCGTCCGCCTGCTGGCGATGAACGGTGCCCAGACCGTGCCGAAGGCGGGGCGAGGCGCCGCCGGCGCGGTCGAGCGCGGCGTGCGGGCTTCCTGCTTCCATAGTGCGACGATGTTGAGCACCATCGTCAGCATCGCAGCGCCCTGGACGATCTGGACGAGCTTGGTAGGGGTGAAGTCCGCCAGCAGCCGGCCGATGATCAGCGCGCTGACCAGCGTCCCGACCAGCAGCATGACATAGAGCAGAGCGACAACGCGCGGCCGGCTTTCCTCGGTGGCAAGATCGGTCGCGAGTGCCAGGCCAGCGGTCTGCGTCGTGTGCATCCCCGCGCCGACCAGCAGGAAGGCGAGCCCGGCGCCGATCTGTCCAACGATCGCGGGCCCCGTTCCGCCGCCGGTCATCACCAGCAACCCGAACGGCAGCAGCGCGAGCCCGCCGAACTGCAGGAGCGTCCCGAACCAGATATAGGGGACCCGCTTCCAGCCGAGCACCGAGCGATGCGTGTCGGAACGGAAGCCGATCAGCGCGCGCAGCGGCGCGAACAGCAGCGGTAACGACACCATCGCGGCGACGATCGACGCCGACATACCGAGCTCGACGATCATCACCCGATTGAGCGTGCCGGTCAGCAGGACCGCCGCCATGCCGACCGACATCTGGAACAGCGACAGGCGCAGCAGCCGACTGAGCGGGAGGTCCGCCGTTGCGGCATCGGCGAACGGCAGGAAACGCGTACCGACGCGGTTCCAGAACGCTCCGCTGCGCAAGGCGGCCACGCGGCTCATCCCGGCATCACCTCCAGTGCATGGCTGGTGTAGAAGCCGCTGCCGATACGCTCACTGCGCCCGATCCGGGCCGACGGCATCGCGCCGTCTATCAGCGTGCGGAGCAGCCGCTCACGGACCGGCTCGATCGCCGGCGAGCGGTTGCCGCGCGGGAAAAGCTTGCCGATCGCGTGCATGACGACGAGCGGCCGGGTCGAGGGCGCGAAGGTGAACAGCAGCGATCCGTCGGTGCGATCCGCCAGGCCCGACAGAACATCGACGATGTCGAAGGCGCGATAGTGGATCAGCGAGTCCATCGCCACGATATGGTCGAAGCGGCCGAGAGAGGGATCGAGCAGGTCACCGACCCGCCAGTCGATCTTCAGGCCCGACGGCGTGCGATGATGGGCGACCTCGACCAGGCTGCGCGCCACGTCGATCGCCACCACCTCGGCCCCGCGCCGCGCTGCCTCGACCGCCAGCGCGCCCGTGCCGCAGCCGGCGTCGAGCAGCCGCAGTCCGGTCATGTCGGCAGGCAGCCAGGACAGCAACATGTCGCGCATCCGGTTACGACCGGCGCGAACGGTGGCACGGATGCCGCTGACCGGCGCGTCCGACGTCAGCTGCTCCCAGGTTTTCGACGCGGTGCGATCGAAATAGGTTTCGAGCGACGTGCGCCGATCGGCATAGGTCGAGGAGGGGGCCGCGCTGGCCATCACTCGAACCCCAGAAATTCGAAGATGTCGCGATCCTTCATCGGCTCGGCATCGAGCGGATCCACGCCCGCCCACAGCATGGCCGCGAGCCGCTTATACTCCTCGCAGGCGGCAGCGACTTCGGGCGTCTGCTCCATCTCGAACAGCGTGCATTTCTTCAGGCGCGAGCGACGGATGGCATCGAGATCGGGGAAATGCGCGAGTCGCTTGAGACCGGTGGCCTCGTTGAACCGGTCGATCTCGTCGGTCGCGGCCGAGCGGTTGGCGATGACCCCTGCCATGCGCACGTCGTAATTCTTCGCCTTGGCCTTGATGGCCGCGACGATGCGGTTCATCGCGAAAATGCTGTCGAAGTCGTTCGACGCCACGACGACCGCGCGCTCGGCATGTTGAAGCGGCGCAGCGAAGCCGCCGCAGACGACGTCGCCAAGGACATCGAACAACACCACGTCGGTGTCTTCGAGCAGATGATGCTGCTTGAGCAGCTTGACCGTCTGCCCCACGACATAGCCGCCGCAACCGGTGCCGGCCGGCGGTCCGCCGGCCTCGACGCACATCACGCCGTTATAGCCCTCGAACATATAGTCCTCGGGGCGGAGCTCCTCGCTGTGGAATTCGACTGTCTCGAGCACGTCGATGACGGTCGGCATCAGCTTCTTGGTCAGCGTGAAGGTGCTGTCGTGCTTGGGATCGCATCCGATCTGGAGCACGCGCTTGCCGAGCAGCGAGAACGCTGCGGACAGGTTGGACGAGGTGGTCGACTTGCCGATCCCGCCCTTGCCATAGACGGCGAACACCTTGGCGGTGCCGATCCGGTCATTGGGGTCGAGTGCGACCTGGAGCGAGCCTTCGCCGTCCAGTTTCTTCGCGGGGGGATCGAACAGGGCCATCTTCAAATTCCTTATGCCGCCACCGGGGTGACGCCTTCGAGGCGGTCTTCAAGTTCGTCGCTGGCCGCCTGGAGAGCAGCGAGAGTTTCGGGATCGGGCAGCCAGAACTGGCGTTCGCTGGCCTCGATTAGGCGGTTGGCAACGCGGGCCGAGGCCTTAGGATTGAGCGCTGCAAGGCGCTCGCGCATGGCGGGATCGAGAACATAGGTTTCGCTGATGCGCTGATAGATCCAGGGCGCCACCTGGCCCGTCGTCGCCGACCAGCCCATGGTGTTGGTCACGTGACTCTCGATGTTCCGCACGCCTTCGAAGCCGTGTTTGAGCTGCCCTTCGTACCAGAGCGGGTTGAGCATCCGCGTGCGCGTCTCGAGATCGACCTGCTCGGCGAGCGTGCGGACCTTGGTCGGCCCTTGCGTCGCGTCGACGATGTAGATCGGCGCCGCGCTGCCCTTGGCACGCGTGATCGACCGGCTGATCCCGCCCAAGGCATCGACATAATGATCGATGTCGGTGACGCCCAGTTCGACTGAGTCGAGATTTTGGTAGGCGAGTTCGACCGTCGCTAGCGCGGACTTGAACAGTTCGGCCTGACGTGCCGGCTTGCCGTCGGGGCCGTAGGCATAGCCCTTCTGCCGCTCGAACACTTCGGCGATTTCGTCGGGATCGGTCCAGGCGCCGTCGTCGATCAGCATGTTGACGTTGGCGCCATACGCCCCTTCCGCGTTGGAGAAGACGCGCAGTGCCGCTGTCTGGAGATCGCAGCCGTGCCGGTCGGCGTGCATCAGGCTGTGCTTGCGGACGAAATTCTGCGTCAGCGGTTCGTCGGCAGAGGCGGCGAGCCAGGCGGCCTCCGCTATCATGCGCGTCTGGAGCGGCAGAAGGTCGCGGAAGATGCCCGACAGGGTCACGACCACATCAATGCGCGGACGGCCGAGCTCCTCCAGTGGCACAAGCTCTGCTCCTGCGAGCCGGCCGTAGCCGTCGAAGCGCGGGCGCGCGCCGATCAGCGTCATCGCCTGCGCAATCTGGACGCCTTCGGACTTGAGATTATCGGTGCCCCACAGCACCATCGCCAGCGTCTCGGGCAGCGCGCCGTCGGCGCCATGGCGAGCGAGCAGCGCATCCGCCTGCCGCTGGCCCTCGGCCATCGCGAAGGCACCGGGGATGCGGAAGGGATCGAAGCCGTGAATGTTGCGCCCGGTCGGCAGCACCTTGGGGTTGCGCAGCACGTCACCGCCCGGCGCCGGCCGCACGAAGCCGGCGTCGAGCGCGTGGACGAGGGCGTCGAGTTCCCCGTTGTGCTCCGGCAGCTCGGCGCCCGCCGCGATCATCTCCGCGCGTTGTTCCTCGGGAATCGGTTGCCCGAGGACGTGCAGGCCGTGCGGGATCAGTTCACGCTCGATCTCGTAAATCCGGCCCGAGAGCGCGGCGATATCGCTTGCGTCGAGGTCCAGCATCTCGGCCGATGCGGCGATCATCGGCTCCACCGCGCCGCGCTCCTCGTCCGACGGCGAGGAGCGCCAGCGTTCGACCAGCGCCTTGAGGTCATTGAGCCCCTTGTACAGCCCGGACTGCGCCAGCGGGGGCGTCAGATAGCTGATCAATGTCGCGCCGGATCGGCGCTTGGCGATGAGGCCTTCGGACGGGTTGTTGGCCGCGTAGAGATATATGTTGGGCAGATCGCCGATAAGCCGTTCCGGCCAGCAATCGCCGCTTAGCCCCGCCTGCTTGCCGGGCATGAACTCCAGCGCGCCATGCGTTCCGAAATGAAGCAGCGCGTCCGCGCCGAAATCCTCGCGCAGCCAGCGGTAGAAGGCGCTGAACGCGTGGGTCGGCGTAAAGCGGCCCTCGAACAGCAACCGCATGGGATCGCCCTCATAGCCGAAGGCAGGCTGGATGCCGACGAAGACGCTGCCGAAGCGCGCGCCCAGCACGTGGATGGTGCCGCCGTCGCTCTGCTGCTTGCCGGGTGCCGGGCCCCATTGCGCCTCGATCGCTGCCAGATGCGGCTCGCGCCGGACATGGTCGTCGGCCTGGATCCGCACATGGACGTTGGCGTCTGCGCCGTAGCGTGCGGCATTGCCCTTGAGCACCGCATCGCGCAGGGCGTCGACATCGGCGGGTACGGCGACATCATAGCCCTCGGCCGACAGCCGGGCCAGCGTCGCATGAAGCGATTCCCAAACGGCCAGATGCGCGGCAGTCCCGGTCGCGCCGGCATTCGGGGGGAAGTTGAACAGCACGATACCGAGCTTACGCGCCGCCCGCTCCGAACGGCGCAGCGCCACCAGTTTCGCAACCTTGCCGGCCAGCGCCTCGGCGCGCTCGGGGCAGGATTGCATCTCGCGCCTCAGCGCCGCACCCGGAAAGGTACACCCACGCGCGCATCCGGCGCAGGCTTCGCCCGAGCCGTCGGCGCGTCCGCCGAACACGCTGGGCAGGATCGCACCATCGAGTTCGGGGATCGCCACCATCATCGTCGCCTCGATCGGTAGCAGGCCCTGGCGGCTCGCACCCCATTGCTGGAGTGACTGAAACTCGATCGGATGCGCGGCGACATAGGGCACGTCGAGCCCGGCGAGCACCGTCTCCGCTGCAGCCGCATCGTTATAGGCCGGTCCTCCGACCAGGCTGAAGCCGGTCAGCGACACGACCGCGTCAACGGTCGCGCGTCCGTCGGTGATGAAGAATCGTTCGATTGCGGGGCGCGAGTCGAGCCCGCCTGCAAAGGCGGGGATCACGCGCAGCCCGCGTGCTTCCAGCGCCGCGATGACCCCGTCATAATGGCCGGTATCGCGGCTGAGCAGGTAGGAGCGCAGCATCAGCAGGCCGACCGTACCGGTCGGGCGCCTTGCCGTGGGCAGTGCCTCGATCCGGTCGGTCATGCGCTCCGCGAGGCGGGGATGGTACAGCCCGACGTCGGGATAGTCGCGGGGGCTCTCGGCACGTGTTGCGTGGCCGGCATAGCGATGCGCCAGCGCGCGGATCATGTTGACGACATTGTCGTCCGATCCTGCGAGCCAATATTGCAAGGTCAGAAAATAAGCGCGGACATCCTGCGCGGTGCCGGGAATGAAGCGCAGCATTTTGGGCAGGCGGCGCAGCATTTTCATCTGCCCCGCGCCCGAAGACTTGCCCGATTTGGACGATCCGCGCAGTCGCTTGAGCAGTGCGAGCGGCCCCGTCGCCGGCTTGTCCATGCGATAATCGCCGAGACGGGTCAGCTTTACGACCTCGCTGCCCGACATCAGGCCGACCATCGCCGCGCAGGCTTCGCGCCGCGCCTCGAGCGCAGGCAGGACGGCGCGGATATGATCGTCGAGGAACAGCATCGACGCGATGATGATGTCGGCGCGGCCGATGTCGGCGATGCAGGCGGTGAGGCGCGCCGGATCGCGGTCCCAGTCGGCGGCGGCATGGAAGCCGATCGTGATACCGGCTCCGTCCGCAGCGAACCGCGCCGCAGCCCGCTCGGCAGCGCCCGACAAATGGTTGTCGAGTGTGACGATGACGACCCTCAGAGGGCGGGCGGACAAGGGTGCGCTATCAGCGGGCATAATGCGCCTTCGCGTCGTACAGAGTGTCGAGGGTGATCGTGGCGAGGCCACGCTCGGCTGCGAACTTTTCGGTGTTCCGACGCGCCTTGCCGCGGACAAAGAAGGGGATTTTCAGCAGTTCGCGCTCAGCTTCGGCGGCCCAGCCGCCTTTCGTCTCGACCAGGTCCTCGGCCGCGACTTCGGCGCCCGCTTCAGACGCGGCCGGCGCGCTGGTGCCATGGCCCAGATGGCTGGCTCCATGCGCGTCGGAAAATTCGAAATCGTCGCGGAACATCGTCAGCAGATGTTCTTCCAGCCCCATAACCAGCGGATGGACCCAGGTGTCGAACAGCACGTTCGCGCCCTCGAACCCCATTTGCGGACTGTAGCGCGCGGGAAAATCCTGGACGTGCACCGGCGCCGAGATCACCGCGCAGGGAATGCGCAGCCGCTTGGCGATGTGCCGCTCCATCTGCGTACCGAGCACGAGTTCCGGCTGGAGGGCCTGAATCGCGTCCTCGACCACGAGATAATCGTCGGTGATCAGCGGTTCGACGCCGTAGAGCGCTGCCGCCTCGCGCAGGTCGCGCGCGAATTCACGGTTGTAGCAGCCAAGGCCGACGACCTCGAAGCCCAACTCGTCGCGCGCCACGCGGGCGGCGGCAATGGCGTGGGTCGCATCGCCGAAGATGAAGACCCGCTTGCCGGTCAGATAGGTCGAGTCGACCGAGCGGCTCCACCAGGGCAGGTTCGACGTGTCGAGCGCCGCCGTCGGGTCGACACCTGCAAGAGCTGCCACCTCGGCGATGAACTCGCGGGTTGCGCCGTGGCCGATGGGCACCGTCCTTACGGTCTTTTGCGCGAAGCTGCGCTCCAGCCAGCGGCAAGCGGTGTCGCCGATTTCCGGATAGAGGCAGATGTTGAAGTCCGCATCGGGGAGTCGCGCGAGGTCGGCCGGGGTCGCCCCCAATGGTGCCACGACGTTCACGTCGATGCCGAGCGCGGCCAGCAGGCGGGTAATCTCGACGACGTCGTCGCGGTGGCGAAAGCCGAGGGCAGTCGGCCCGAGGATATTGGCCGACGGCCGCTTCTCTTCCGAAGGCGGCGCCTTGGCCACGCCCGCGCACATGCGGCGTACGAGCTGGTAGAAGGTCTCCGCTGCGCCCCAATTTTCCTTGCGCTGGTAACTCGGTAGTTCGAGCGCGACGACGGGGCAGGGGAGCCGCATCGCCTCGGCAAGGCCCGAGGGATCGTCCTGGATCAGCTCGGCGGTGCACGACGCGCCGACGAGCATCGCCTGCGGCTGGAAGCGCGCATAGGCGTCGCGGGCGGCCTGCTGGAACAGTTCGGCGGTGTCCTTGCCCAGGTCGCGGGCCTGGAAGGTGGTGTAGGTGACCGGCGGGCGCTTGCCGCGCCGCTCGATCATCGTGAAAAGAAGGTCGGCATAGGTGTCGCCCTGCGGCGCGTGGAGGACGTAATGGACGCCCTCCATCGCGGTAGCGATCCGCATCGCGCCGACATGGGGTGGGCCCTCATAGGTCCAGACGGTCAGTTGCATCGCCTGCCCTCCAGCCCGTTCGCCTCCACCGCCGTCGAGCAATGCCGACCGGCCGCCAGCGGCCGATTGCCGACGTCGCGCGAAGCGAACGGAGGCTGTCGACTGTTCATAGTTGCAGCACATCTCGACGCCGCAACGGGCGTGCGAAGAGTTCGGCGAGGTCGCCGGCCTGATCGAAGCCGTGGATCGGCGAAAAGACCAGTTCGATCGCCCATTTCGTCGTCAGCCCTTCGGCCTCCAACGGATTGGCAAGGCCGAGGCCGCAAACCGTGAGGTCTGGCCGGGCTGCGCGGACGCGATCTAGCTGACGGTCGACATCCTGACCTTCGCTGATGAGCGTCCCGGTGGGCAGAAGTGCCAGTTCCTGCGCGAGGTGGCGACGGTGGAGATAGGGCGTGCCGACCTCGACCGGTTCCATGCCCAGCTCGGTTGCCAGAAAGCGCGCCAGCGGCACTTCCAGTTGTGAGTCGGGGAGGAAGGTGATGCGCTTGCCCGTCAGTTTCGCGCGGCTGTGCTCGATCGCCCGCTTGGCGCGCTCGCGACCCGGCGCGATCACGCGCCGGAAGTGCATCTCATCCACGCCGAACGCGGTTGCTGCGGCGTGCAGCCAGTTGGTCGTTCCTTCCGCGCCAAAGGGGAACAGCGCGTCGAGCCGGCTGGCGCCGCGATCCTCGAGCGCCCGCGCGGTCTCGCCCAGGAACGGCTGTGCCAGCAGAAAGCGCGTGTCGGGCCCAACCGGCGGCATCGCCCCGGCGCGGCGCGCGGGGAGCATGTGCACATGGAAGATGCCAAGCTCTGCGAACAGCCGCCGGAATTGGTCCTCGACCACGTCGGGCAGCGCGCCGACGATCATCAGGCTCGGCACAGCCGTCGTGTCGGCGGGGAGATCGGCCACCAGAGCGGCGAGGCAGGCGTCTTCCCCTTCGGTGAAGGTCGTCTCGATGCCGCTGCCCGAGTAGTTCAGGATCTTGGTGGCGCCGGCGTGCTTGGTCGAGAGCCGTGCAGCTGCGCGAGAGAGGTCGAGTTTGATGACCTCCGACGGGCAGGAGCCGACGAGGAACAGAAGCTTGATGTCGGGCCGGCGCGCCAGAAGACGGTCGACGACGCGGTCGAGCTCGTCGTTGCAATCGGCGAGGCCCGCCAAGTCGCGCTCCTCGATGATCGCGGTCCCGAAGCGGGGCTCGGCGAAAACCATGACGCCGGCCGCCGATTGGAGCAGGTGCGCGCAGGTGCGTGAACCGACGACGAGAAAGAAGGCGTCCTGCACCTTGCGATGCAGCCAGATGATACCGGTTAGCCCGCAGAAGACTTCGCGCTGGCCGCGCTCGCGCAGCACCGGCGCGGCGTCGCACCCCTGGGGGGCGGCGGAAAGCGGAGCGGTCATCCTTCGAGCGCCATCTGAGCCGGAACGCTCAGGCGCGCGGCACGCAGTTTCAGCAGGAATTGCGCAGCGTTGACGACGTAGCTGGCATAGGCCGCCAGAGCGAGAAACATCAGCCCGCGTTCACTGCCAAGCCCGCCGATCAGCATGACTAGATAGGCGCTGTGCAGTGCCAGGACGAGCATGCTGAACACGTCCTCCCAGAAGAAGGCCGGTACGAACAGCCATTTGCCGAACACGACCTTTTCCCAGATCGAGCCGGTGATCATGATGGCATAGAGGAGCAGCGTCTTGACGACGATCGACGCGGTGGCCGCAAATGCTCCCTCGCCGGTTGCAAGATAGCGCAGGATCAGCGCCAGGCTGGTCAGGAAGACAAAGAACTGAAGGGGCGCGAGGACGCCCTGTACGAGGGTCCAGCGCGTCGCGTCCCGCCGCTGGCGCTGTTCGATCGTATAGAGCGGCGCGGCTCTCCGTCCGTTTGCGGAATATGCGTCGTTCGACCGCATCGCCCCGTCGTGCCCTTCTCCAGTTAGGATGCAAGGCTACGACTAACCGGCCAAATGTGTCAAACAGAAATGACGTCCAATTATTTGGACATTATTTCCCCGAAAGCTCAATGCGAGGTTGCTACGCATCGATAACAGGCATACTGTCCGAGTCGTGGGGATGTCGGATGGCAGTTCCACCAATTTGCCTTCGGAGACATCAACCAGCGAGAGGGACGGGCTATGGCGTCAGTAGCGCCTCGAGATCCTCAGACCGTTCCGGCCGACCTCGCGCGGGCATCTGCACAACTTGCGCCGGACGCCCTTCAACTCGCCAGTTTCCGCAAAGAGGCCGTGCTGGCGACCTATGACCGGTCGCTGTCCACGCTGATAGAAAACGAGATCATTCCGCGGCTGATGATCGCGCATGCCATGTGCGCGCCCGACGCTGTCGAAAGCGACACCGCCCCCGGCGACGTCGAGACGCTGGCGGGCCTGGCGCTGGAGGTGAATGCGGATGCGCTGCTGAGTCATGTCGACTCGATCCTCGCGCGTCGCGTCCCAGTCGACAGCATCATGGTCGATCTGGTTGCGCCGGCGGCGCGTCTGCTAGGTACCTATTGGGAAGAAGACCGGTGCAGCTTCGTCGATGTCACGATGGGGCTCTGGCGCCTGCAGGAGGTCGTGCGCGAAATCGCCGCCCGCGTGCCGACTGATCGCCGCATCGCCGCGGGCGGGCGTCGAGCGTTGTTCGCCGCGGCGCCGGGTGATCAGCACACATTCGGTACCGTCGTGATCGACGAGGTTTTTCGCCACAATGGCTGGGTCACCGATCTGGTGGTAAGCTGTGAGGCGCAGGAATTGATCCGACGCGCGAGCGGCGATTGGTTCGATCTGGTCGGGTTGACGGTCAGTTGCGGCGCGCATGTCGCGAAGCTTCCCGCGCTCATCGTCGCGCTACGCAGCGTGTCGCGGAACCCGGGGCTGTGTATAATGGTTGGTGGGCCGGTGTTCGCCGCCGATCCCGACCTTGCGAAGCAGGTGGGGGCCGATGGCACCGCCCGCGACGCCAAGCTTGCCCTGAAAGTGGCCTCGGATCTCGTCCGTGTCCGCGAAGGGGATTTTTCCGCTTGTAGCTGATATTGTTTTCTGGAAAGCGACGCTCGTCGATGACCACGCCTGTCGCCCCGCTCCCAAGGACCGCCTTTTCCCGGCCGGATGTGATGCCAGGTCCCCTGTCGGCTGACGATTCCGCCTCGCTGATGTCCGCCGTGGGCGATGTGACCTTCATTCTGTCGGATGCGGGCCGGATCCTCGACGTCTCCGTGTCGCAGGTCGAGCTTGCCGGTCAGGGATTTGCTCAATGGATCGGTGCGGCGTGGATCGACACGGTCACGATCGAAAGCCGCGCGAAAATTCAGGAAATGCTCGCCGACGCCACTGCCGCCGCATCGGCTCCGCGGTGGCGCCAGGTCAATCATCCGACGGCCGGCGGCGACGTGCCCATCAGCTATCTGACGATGGCGGTGGGAGGTGGAGACCGTTTGATTGCGGTCGGCCGTGACATGCGCGGCGCGGCGGCAATGCAGCAGCGGCTGCTTCAGGCGCAGCAATCGCTTGAACGCGACTATGTCCGGTTGCGCCAGATCGAAACGCGCTATCGTCTGCTGTTCGACATGTCGTCGGAGCCGGTGCTTATCGCGGATGCTGGAACGCGGCGCGTCCGTGAGGCCAACCCGGCTGCGCATCGCCTGCTCGATGCGGCGGAGGGAAGCCTGGTAGGCAAGGCACTGGCTACGATCGTAGACCAGCGCGATCGCGACGACTTCATTGCCTATCTCGGCGCCTGCGAAGTAACCGACGATCTCGTGCCGGCCACCCTCCGGCTGGGCAAGGGACGTGGCGAGGCGCGGATTTCCGCACGGCTGTTCCGTCAGGCGCGCGCGCCGTTGCTGCTCGTCCGCATCGCGCTGGCTGATCGGGTGTCGTCCGATCATCCCCATGACGCCGCACTTGGCGCGGTCGTCGAACGCATGCCGGACGCTTTCGTTCTGGTCGACCGCGATCTCATCGTGCTCTCGGCCAATTCGGCGTTTGTCGAACTCGCCGAAATGCCTTCGCTGGACCGCGTGACCGGGGAAAATCTGGGCACTTGGCTCGGTCGTCCGGGGATCGACCTCGATATCATCATGGGCCAACTGCACGAGCATGGCTGGGTCCGCAATGTCGCGACCATCCTGCGCGGCCTGACGGGCGGCGAGGAGGAGGTCGAGCTGTCGGCCGTTGTCGCGCCGGCGGGCGACGGCGAATATTTTGGCTTCACGATCCGCTCGATCGGACGCCGGCTGCATACGGTCCCGGCCGCTCCGCGCGAGGCTCCTCGCTCGGTCGAGCAACTCACGGAGCTGGTCGGGCGGATGCCATTGAAGGATATTGTGCGGGAATCTACCGACCTGATCGAGCGGCTGTGCATCGAAGCCGCGCTCGCCTATACCTCGGACAATCGCGCGTCGGCTGCCGAAATTCTAGGTGTCAGCCGCCAAAGCCTTTATTCCAAGCTCCATCGCCACAGGCTCGGCAATCTGGTCGGAGGCGAAGACTGACCCGCTGAGCGTCAATTTGGTTTGACGCCTGCATGTGTCAGTTATAGCGTTCCTCTTATGGAGCGCTCGAGAATCTCTCGCATGCCATCGCCGGTCCCGCACCCGCGCGATGTGCTGGAATTGCTCAAACCGGTCACCTGGTTCCCGCCGATGTGGGCGTTCATGTGCGGCGTGGTATCGTCCGGCGTCCCGCTCCTCGATCGCTGGCCGTTTCTGCTGGCGGGTATCATGTTGGCAGGGCCGCTGGTCTGCGGGACGAGCCAGGCCGTGAACGACTGGTTCGATCGCGATGTCGATGCCATCAACCAGCCCGAGCGACCCATTCCTTCGGGGCGGATCGCGGGCAGCTGGGGCTTGTGGATCGCATGCGCCGGCACGGTCCTGTCCATGCTGGTTGCGTGGGCGACCGGCGCCTGGATCTTCGCTGCGACCTGCCTGGGTCTCGCCTGCGCCTGGGGCTACAGCGCACCACCCTTCCGCTTCAAGACCAGTGGCCTGTGGGGCCCGGCCGTAGTCGCGCTGACCTATGAAGGCCTGACGTGGTTCACGGGCGCCAGCGTCATGGCCGGTGCGTTGCCGCCCGCTCATGTTCTGATCGTCCTCGCTCTCTACAGCGTGGGCGCGCACGGCATCATGACGCTCAACGACTTCAAGGCCGTCGAGGGCGATCGTGCCACCGGCTTGCGCTCGCTGCCCGTCGTGCTCGGAGTCGGCCCTGCCGCGCGCCTTGCGTGCGTCGTGATGGCCATACCGCAAGCGGTCGTGGTCATGCTGTTGGCAGCCTGGGGGCATATGCTGTCGGCTGTAATCGTGGCGGTGCTCCTCGGCGGCCAGCTGGCCCTCATGCGGCGCCTGCTGTCCGATCCGCGTCGTCACGCGCCCTGGTACAACGCCACGGGTACGACCCTCTACGTGCTCGGCATGCTGGCAGCCGCGCTGGGGCTTGGCGGGGTGATAGCGCTATGAAACCGCTCGGATGGCTCGGCATCATGCGCCTCGGGCTGGTGCAGAGTGCGATCGGGGCCATCGTCATGCTGGCGACATCGCTCCTGAACCGCGTGATGGTGGTCGAATATATGCTGCCCGCAGCGCTGCCGGCGGGACTCGTCGCCTGGCATTATGCGGTGCAGCTTTCGCGCCCGCTGTGGGGGCATGGCTCGGATCGCGGGCGACGGCGTACGCCCTGGATCATCTTCGGAATGGTGACGCTGGCGGCAGGCACGCTGGTGGCGGTTCATTCTGTCGGCCTCCTCGCTGTGCATTCTGCCTGGGGATATGCTCTCGCTCTCGCGGGTTTCTCCCTCATCGGCGCGGGCGTGGGGGCGGCGGGCACGTCGCTGCTGGCGCTGCTGGCGACGCGCGTCGCTCCTGAACGGCGCGCGGCGGCGGCGTCGATGACCTGGACGATGATGATCGCCGGCATCGTGGTGACGGCCGGTATAGCGGGTGGACTGATCGACCCCTTTTCATTGTCGCGGCTGGCGATGGTGGCCGGTGGCGTGGTCACGGTGGCGGTCCTGATATCGGTCGTGGCCGTATGGGGCGTCGAAGGTCGCCCGTCGCTGGCGCGGCCCGAGCCGGCGGCGCAACGCTCAGATCGGGCGTTCGGCTCTGCGCTGCGCGAGATGTGGAGCGATCCTTCCGCCCGCCGCTTCACCATCTTCGTCTTTCTGTCGATGCTGGCCTATTCGATGCAGGACCTGATCCTGGAACCCTTCGCCGGACTGCTGTTCGATTTCACGCCGGGTCAGTCGACCAAGTTGTCGGGCGTCCAGCATGCGGCGGTTCTTGCGGGCATGATACTCGTCGGTGTCGGCGGTGGCGCCTTCGGTGGGCGGACGCCCGCTGGGCTGCGTCTGTGGACGGCAGGTGGTTGTCTGGCCTCGGCGGTCGCTCTGGCGGGGCTCGCGATCGGGGCCCGTTCCGGCTCGGGCTGGCCGTTGACTGCCAACATCGCCTTGCTGGGCTTCGCCAACGGTGTCTTCGCCGTCGCCGCCATCGGTGCCATGATGGGACTGGCCAGCGCCGACAAGGGCCGCGAAGGCATTCGCATGGGGGTGTGGGGCGCATCGCAGGCGATAGCCTTCGGGCTCGGCGGACTGTTGGGCGCGGTGGGCGTCGATGTCGGGCGGGCACTGACCGGGTCGATCCTCGACGCGTTCACGACCGTCTTCTCGGTCGAAGCGCTCCTGTTCTTCGTCGCGGCCGGCCTCGCCCTCCGCCCAGCAGCGGCGGTTCCCATGCCGATGATGGCCAGGGCGGCATGACCTACGACTGCGTGGTCGTCGGGGGCGGGCCGGCCGGGGCCACTGCCGCAGACGACCTCGCAAAAAATGGCTGGCATGTCCTTTTGCTCGACCGGGCTGGCCGGACAAAGCCGTGCGGTGGTGCGATTCCGCCGCGACTGATCCGCGACTTCGCCATTCCGGAGCATCTCCTCGTCGGGCGCGCGGTCGCGGCACGGATGATCGACCCGCGCGACCAGAAGGTCGACATGCTGGTCGACGAGCGCCGCAGGACGGGCTTCGTCGGCATGGTCGATCGCGACAGCTTCGACGAATGGCTTCGAGCGCGAGCCGAAACATCCGGCGCAGAGCGCCGGACGGGCAGCTTTCAGCGGATCGATCGCGACGCCGATGGCGGAGCGGTCGTGGTCTATACCGACAGGCGCGGCGGGCCCGAACAGCGCGTCGCGGCGCGGTGCGTGATCGGGGCCGATGGCGCCCGCTCGCGCGTGGCCAGGGCGGTCCTCGACGATGCCGATCGCATGCCCTGCGTCTATGCCTATCACGAAGTGATATCGTCGCCGCCTGCGGGCGAGCGTGGCTTCGACCGCAGCCGCTGCGACGTATTCTATCAGGGGGCCTTGTCGCCGGATTTCTATGCCTGGGTGTTTCCGCATGGAGATACCACCAGCGTCGGCGTCGGCAGCGCGGTCAAGGGTTTCGGTCTGCGCGACTCTATCACGCGGCTGCGCGCGCTTGAGGGTCTGGACGGATGTGCGACGATCCGCAGGGAAGGAGCTCCGATCCCGCTCAAGACGCTGAAGCGGTGGGACAATGGGCGCGACGTCATTGTTACCGGCGATGCGGCGGGCGCAGTCGCCCCGGCTTCGGGGGAGGGCATCTACTATGCGATGGTCGCAGGGCGGGAGGCAGCCTCCGCGGTTGGCGCCTTCCTCCGCTCGGGCAATCCCCGGGCTCTGCGCCGGGCACGCCGTGCTTTCATGCGTGCCCATGGACAGGTGTTTTGGGTGCTTCGGATCATGCAATATTTCTGGTATCGGAACGACCGGCGCCGGGAGCGTTTCGTGACCATGTGTGAGGACCGCGACGTGCAGAAGCTGATATGGCCGGCCTATATGGACAAGCGACTGGTCTACGCACAACCGGCGGCCTATCTGCGCATCTTCCTGAAGGATATGCGACACCTGTTGCAGACGGCGGGCGGACCGCGATGAGCCGAGCCTGGCTTTTCCCGACCGTCATCGCCCTGCTCCTTGCGACAGTGGTTGCTTTCATGGGCGCGACCATTACCGACCTGGGGCCCTGGTACCGCGGCCTTATCCAACCCAGGTGGGCGCCACCCGATGCCGCTTATGGCATCGCCTGGACGATCATCTTCGCGTTGGCGGCCCTGTCTGCCGTGAATGGCTGGCTGGCGATGCGCTGGAACGAGCGCGAGTGGCTGCTGGGTCTCTTCGCCTTGAACGGGTTTCTCAACATCCTCTGGAGCCTGTTGTTCTTCAAGCTCCATCGACCGGATTGGGCGATGGTCGAAGTGATCGGGCTGTGGATTTCGATCCTGGGGCTGATCGTCTTCATCTGGCGTCGATCGATCACGGGCGCGATATTGCTGCTGCCCTATCTGATGTGGGTCACGTTCGCCGGCTATCTCAACATGACGATCGTGCGGCTGAACGGACCGTTCGGCTGAGCGACTGGCTCGCCTGGGCGTTCTCCAGCGGTCATGCTGCCGACATCGTCCTGCTGGTCATCGCAGCCGAGTTTGTCTGGCTGGTCAGAGCACGGCGCTGGACGGTAGCCGATGCGGCGCTGCGGTTGCTGCCCGGCGTCTTGATGATGGTCGCGGTGCGATTGGCATTGGTCGATGCGCCCTGGCCGCTGATCGCGCTGACGCTGGCGGCATCGTTTCCGATCCACCTCGCCGACCTGCGCCGGCGAGGTGGACCGCGCATCACTTGAGCGTTGCGAGATAGGCGATCACGTCCGCGCGCTTTTGTGCGTCGGGAATGCCGCTGAAAGCCATTTTGGTCCCCGGAACCACACGCTGCGGGGCCTGCAGATATTGGAACAACTTCTCAGGCGTCCAGGTGATGCCGCTGTTCTTGTTGGCCGCCGAATAGGTGTAGTCGGCTACGCTGCCGGCCTTGCGCCCGACGACGCCGCCCAGATGCGGGCCGATCTTGTTCTGGACCGGATCATGGCAGGTCTTGCAGGTGATGAAGGCCGCTTCGCCCTTGGTCGCATCGCCGGTGAAACTGGCGAGCTTGGTGCCGTCGGTCGTATCGGTGTTGTCGGCCGCCGGCGCACCCGATGCTGCGGGCGCAGCGGCCGGTGCCGGCGTGGCGGCAGCCGGAGCGGACGTATCCGCCGCGCTTGCCGTCGTCGTCGTATCGGCAGCCTTCTCTTCGGACTTGCTGGAACAGGCGGTCAGCGCAAGCGCCGAAACCGCGGTACAAATGGCTAGTCGACCAAAACGAACCATGGATCCAGATCGCATAATATCGTTCCTCTTAGCAGCATGCTCCCCATCCTCATCCTCTACCGGCGAGACCGAAATGTCCATGGTCATTAACATGGATTGGTTCGACAAAATCTCGTCTGCGCCAGTTGTTTGATCTTGGCGCGGATCTCCGTGGCAGCGCGGGGACAGAGCTGGTGCCGCGCTTCTCTCAGTAGAGCCATCGCATGATCTTGAATCGGAGGAACCCATCCTTGGCGACGACTCGGCGCAATTTCCCAAGCTATCGTTCCGCTCCGCAACAGTTTGACAGAGCCGGGCGGGAATAGATCAGGAATACAAGATGTTGTGGCTTTGCGTGGCCACGCAGGACAGAAAATACGCAAAGCATGATATTGCCAAATGGCATTACAACTCCGATATGTGGCCATATTGGAGACAGTCCATGCTTGGCCTTCACCCCGTCGACACCACCGTTCCGCCGTTCCGGGCGGAGCCGATCACCCAGGAAGAGGCTGCCGCGATGTTTCGCGCGGCGATCAACCTGTTCGGCAAATGGGGGCTTACCGACGAGCAGGCGGCGACGTTGCTCGATACGCCGCTACGCTCCTATCGACGGTGGAAGGCCGAGGGGCCGGGTCGGGTCTCGCGGGATGGGCGGGCGCGCCTGTCCAATCTGATGGGCATCCACAAGGCACTTCGCACGATCTTTGCCGATGCCGCGCGCAGCTATGCGTGGATGAGGGCGACCAATGATGCCTTTGGCGGGGCAAGCGCGCTCGACGTCATGCTGGGCGGAGAGCTTACCGATCTGATGCGCGTCCGCCGCTATGTGGATGCGGAGCGCGGCGGCTGGTGATGCCGGCCGATGATTTTCCACAGGTCCATATCGACTGGAAAAGCGCGGTCCGGATCATCCGCAGCGCCTTCCCGCCGATCGACCTGTTCGAGGATATCGCCGATCCCGCCGATTGGCCGCTGCTGATCTCGGCCGAACAGAAGACCAATCCCCGGCTGATGGCGACGATCGGCAATCTCGATCTGATCCCGGCGGACCGGCGCGTCGGCGGGGCGGGCGCGTCCTATCTGATGGCGCCCTTCACCCATGTCAGCCCGGATCGCCCCAGCCGCTTCAGCGACGGTAGCCGGGGAGTCCTCTATCTGGCCGACGCGTTCGAAACGGCGCTGTTCGAAACGATCCACCACCACGCCCGCTTCATGGCGCGCACGCGCGAGGCGCCGGGATGGACGTCGCAATTTCGGGAGATCGCGATGTCGGTCGAAGCCGATCTCCATGACGTGCGGGGAGACGATCCGCGCTTCGCTGCCGTGCTGGATTGCGAGAGCTATGCCGCATCGCAGGCCCTGGCCGCGCAATTGCGCGCAGCAGGCTCCGATGGCATCGTTTATCCGAGCGTACGGCACGCGGAGGGCGAGTGCGTGGCGCTGTTCTACCCGGATTGCGCGTCCGGCCCGGTGCAGCGGCGGCATCTCGACTATCACTGGGACGGGGCGCGGGTCGATCTCGTCCGCAATGCAGCGTCGGGGAGGGTCTTTCGGGTCGTGGAGATACCAACAGACCCAGTTTGAGGATCCCGAGCACCCATGAACCGAATGTTTGTTCTCTAAATGTTCTTGCATTGTTGGAGAACCTATGACTGCTTCTCCCCCGGATCGCGGCAAGGTCGCTGGCGGGACGTCGTGGGGGAGCCGGAATGGGCAGAGGACAAGGAAATTCAGGGTCTTCGGGCTGGGAAAGTACGAAGGCAGGATTGCGAGGAGTCGTGGACTCGGCGCCGTTCGACTTGGGAGATTATGCACCCGCCGTCGTGAATGCGATTATCGATGCGGCAAAAGGAAAGTCTTTTCAGTCGTCCTATGATAGACGACTGAAAGCTGAGCTGGCGCAAAACCGCTATGACGAGGCGGTCCATCCTTACGCGCGCCTAGCAGGCAAGGCAGGCGGGACGATTGCTCAGATCGCCGTGCCCGGCTTGTCACTCGCGAACGCCGCGAAGGCGCAGCGAATGAAGGTCGCCACGCAACTGCTCGCTAGCGAAGCAGGAAAACTTGCCGGGATCGGGGCGGGCGTCGGCGTGGGTTCGCAAGGCGTGGCGGATGTCATGCGGGGGAAGCGCGGTTCTCTTGGCGAATATGCGGGAAGTGCGGTTGGCGGCGCGGCGGGCGTGGCGGCTGCTCTTGCGGGCAGACCACAATTTGTGGGCGCAGTAACCGGAGGTGTGTCGGCTGGCGTTCAGGATTTTCTGGATCAAGGGGGGGCTTTCGCAGCAGGACCTGATCCGATTGGCGAGCAAGGTGAGCGGAGGTGCGGCCGACGGCAACGTCGCGATGCTCCCCGCTACCTGGCTGATGCGGAAGGCTGAAAAGCTCAATCCCAAGAAGAAGGGTGACCTCGGTGAGATGCTCGCCCGCCAGCGGACAAGATTGCGGGGAGAAAGCATCACTCCAGGGCCGCGACGACAATATCTCCGGAACGGCAGGTACACCGTAGTCGATCATCGGACGGGGACAGGCGCCGCGGCCGGAATAGTCGAAGCCAAGTTCGGAGCAAGCCACGCCAAGAGGGGGCTCAGCCGTCGGCAGACGACAGCGAGGGAGGAATATGGAGATCTATACCGTGTCGACCATTTTCTGCCGCGCGATATCCTCGACGGCGCGTCCGTTCCCGCTGGCTCGATCCTATATCGGGTCCCGTTGAGGGGTCAGTCGGGGAAGCCCGCCAAAAGGGGAAATAGTCATGAGCGTGCATGATAGCTGGATCGCGGTCCGCCACCTTCCGGGCGAGGTCCTGCTCGATCTGCTGGGGCTGGAGGAGACGGGTGAGGAGGATGCCGCTGCTTGTGCGGCGGGCCCCTATGCCTGGGGCCGGACCGAGACGGGCTGGACGGTGCTATATGCCAATTTCAATGGCCTCGCCCATCCCGACAATCTGCGCGAGTTGTCGGGCCACGGCACGGTCATCGCATGCGACTATCAGGATCAGGTCGACACGCCGAGCGGGGTGATGATTGCCGTGCGGGATGGCGAGACGCTATGGAAAGTCGACGTGGTGGGGGATGTGCTGGAGACCGAAGGGGCGCTTCCGTCCGAGTTCGGCCCCATCCATGATCGGTTGAAGGCGCTCGATGATGCCGATCCCGACACAGCCTATCTCTGGGATATCCCGATCGATCTGGGCGAGGCACTTTGCGGGTTTAACCCGTTCAAGAGCGAAACGCCTTTCCGCTCGCTGCGTCCGCGCAAGGATTCCACCTGGCATCGATCGCTGACGCTGGCGGAGCACCAGAGCTATCCGGAACCTCCCAGTTCTTCCTCCCGCCAGCTTCTTTGGAGCCTGGGAAAATATGTGTTCTGGTCGGCGTTGGGTCTCGGCGCGTTCTTCATACTCTTGAATCTGGCAGACAAATAGCGGCTGCCCGTGATGACAGCCCAGCCCCACAATGCACATGCGAATGACTGGCAATAGCGTAAAATGATCGCTATGGGCCGCTCCGACTTTGCGTTGGGGAGGCGAAATGAGTCGCGCGTTTCTGTTGTGCTTTGCTGCTCTGTCTGTGCCGGCCATGGCTGCGGAAGCCGATGGGTCCGATCAGGCCGACGGCCGGACGATCATCGTTACCGGTAAGGCGATCGGCTATAAGGCGACCGACACCGCCACGGCGACCAAGACCGATACGCCGCTGATCGACGTTCCGCAGACCGTGTCGGTCGTGACACGCGCCCGGATCGACGATCAGGCGCTGCGCAGCATGGCGGACGTGCTCCGCTATGTGCCCGGCACGACGGTGGGGCAGGGCGAGGGCAATCGCGACCAGATCACCCTGCGCGGACAGAACACCACCGCCGACTTCTTCCTCGATGGGGTGCGCGATGATGTCCAATATTATCGCAGCCTCTATAACATCGAGCGCGTCGAGATATTGAAGGGGCCGTTCGCGCTTATCTTCGGACGTGGCGGCAGCGGCGGCATCATCAACCGCGTCCAGAAGACCCCTTCGGCCGATCTGCTCCGTGCCACGGCAGAGGGTAGCGTCAACAGCTTCGGCGCCTGGGACGTGGCGGCCGACGTCAACGCACCGCTGGCCGACAACGCCGCGATCCGGATCAACGGCTTCTACGAAGAGCTGAACAACCACCGCGACCGGTTCGATGGCAAACGCTATGCCGTCAATCCCTATGTCGCGGTCGATCTGGGCGCGTGGAAGCTCGGCCTGTCCTACGAATATGTGAACGACGACCGTGTTACCGACCGGGGCATTCCGTCGGTGGCTACGGGGGCGGGGCAACCCAATCGCCCCGTGCGCGGCCAGCGCGACACCTTCGTAGGCGTTCCGGGGATCAACCGCGCGGGGCTCGAAGCGCATATCGCCAAGGCCCGGCTTGATGGCGAACTGACCGACAGCCTCAACTGGTCGACCACGCTGCTCTATGGCGACTACGACAAATATTACACCAACGTCTTCGCCAACGGCGCGGCGACGGCCGACAACGGGACCGTCGCGCTGTCCAGCTACACCGATCCCACGACCCGTCGGAACATCATCGTCCAGTCCAACCTGGTCTGGAAATTCGCGCTGGGCGAGATCGGCAACACGCTGCTCGGCGGCTTGGAATATGGCGACCAGCACTCGACCAACCAGCGCCGCAACGGCACTCTGTCGAGCAGCGTCTTCGACCTGGCGAACCCCGTCTATCCGACGGTGCAGTTCGGCGCTCTTGCCCGCAATACACGGTCCGACGTCACCGTCCTGTCCGTCTACGCACAGGATCAGATCGCCTTTGGCGACCATGTCGATGTCGTTGTCGGCCTGCGCTATGACCGCTTCCGGATCGAGGGGATCGACCTCATCGGCGCCGCTCCGCGCCCCTTCGCCCGCACGGACGAGAAGATCAGCCCGCGCCTCGGCCTGATCCTCAAGCCGCGTGAGACAATGTCCTTCTATGGCAGCTTCAGCCGCTCCTTCCTGCCGCGCTCGGGCGACCAGTTTCTCAGCCTGACCGCGACCCAGTCCAACCTCGCCCCCGAGCGCTTCACCAATTACGAGATCGGTGCGAAGTGGGACATCCGACCCGATCTGAGCGCGACGCTGGCGCTGTTCCAGCTCGACCGTACCAATGCGACCACGCCCGATCCGAACAATGTCCTCGCGACGATCAACATCGGCGGGACGCGAACCAAGGGCGTCGAAGCGGCGATCACAGGCCGGATCGCTCCGGGCTGGCAGAGCAGTGCGGCCTACAGCTATCAGGACGCCAAGCTGCGCGGGAACAGCTTCGTCCGGCTGGGCCAGGTCCCCCGGCATCAGGCGTCGCTCTGGAACCGCTATGACGTCACGCCCACTTTCGGCGTAGGTGTCGGCGTGATCCGTCAATCGTCGCAGTTCGCCGCAATCCGGACCGCCGCGACCACCACCCGGCTGCCCGGCTTCACACGTGTCGACGCCGCGCTGTTCCTGAAGGCGAACGATCGGATCGACGTGCAGCTGAACGTCGAAAATCTGTTCGACGAAACCTATTTCTCCGATGCGCACAACAATAACAACATCTCGACCGGTGCCCCGATCAACGGCCGTCTCACCCTCCGCGTGAAGCTGTAGGGCGGGCCGCTCCACCTATTCCTTGTGCGGGCAGACGGCATGCCCCGCCAGGTCCTAGCCTCCACTGCAGAAGGCGCCGCCCGACGACAGGGAGGCGCTCGAGAGGAGCGGGTGCATGGAAGAGGGGATCGACCCGTCGGTCTATTGGTCGCGCGAGCGGGCGGAGGCCGAATGGGAGCGGGTGTGGACGCAGACCTGGCATATGGGCCCCCGCGAGGAGGAACTGCCCGAAGAGGGCGACCTGTTCGTCCACAGCCTCGGTCGCGAGAGCCTGTTGTTCGTTCGTCGTGCCGACGGCAGCGTCGGCGGCCTCTACAATGTTTGCCGCCATCGCGGTAACCGGTTGCTGCTCGGCGCGGACGGCCCCTCGGCGGTCAGCCAGTTGCGCTGTGCCTTTCACGGATGGTGCTTCGACCTCGACGGCGCGCTGGTCGACGTGCCCTATCGCGAGCGCTTTCCCGAGGGCAGCCTCGACGATCCCGAGCGATCGGCGCTGCGCTCTTTTCGCGTCGAAAGTTTCGGCGGCTGGCTCTGGTTCACGCTCGATCCCGAAGCGCCGCCGCTCGCTGAATATCTCGCGCCCGTAGCGGGACGACTGGCGCCCTATGCCATGGAGAAGGCGCACATCGTCGACTACAAGACGTTCGAGTTTGCCTGTAACTGGAAGACCGTTCTCGACGCATTCAACGAGAGCTATCATTTCCAGACGCTCCACCGCGAGGTCCTCGCCTGGGGCAATGAGGATGCGCCGATCACGCTGCTCGGCATCCACAGCTATATGGTCAACGAATATGGGCGTCCCAGTCCGTCCTATGGCGACGACCGGACGGTCAATCCGGCACTGAAGGCGTTGCTGGCGGCGAACGGGATCGACCCGGAGCGGTTCGCGGGAACGGCGCGCGACGTGCGCGCGGCGATACGCGATGCGAAGCGGGCTGCGTCGAACGACGCGATCTTTCCTTATGGCGCGCTCGACGACAGCCAGTTGACCGATGCGCATCATTATCTCGTCTTCCCCAGCGTCCACTTCAATCTCTTCCCCGAATTCTACGTCGCCATGCGCTATCGGCCGCATCCCTCGGGCGATCCGGAGCGGATGTATTTCGATTTCATCATGTGCGCGCCGCTCCAGCCCGGAGAAGCGCCGCCCGATTACGAGCATCGCGTCGTCCGCGGTGGCACGCAGCCGGTCGGCGACGTGCTCGAATGGGGCGCGCGCAGCCATACCGTGGTCAACGAGGTGCTGGGGCAGGATGTCGATCTTGTCGAGCAGGTGCAGGCGGGACTGCGGTCGCGTGGCTTCGGCGGGCCGCTGTTGAGCAGCGACGAGCGCCGGATCACGCACTTCCATGCCAATGTGGAACGGCTCGTCGCAGGAGAGCCGTTGGTCCGGTTGATGGCGGACAATATCGTCGAGGAGGACGCCCATGACGGCCGCTGAGCATGGATCGCGGCGCGACGAGAATATTGCCCTCGTCACCCGCTATTTCACGCTGATGGCGGCGGGGGAGTGGCAGGCGGTCGAGGACATGTATCATGACGACATCGTCATCCACATGGCGGGCACCACGCCTGCGTCGGGGCGCCTCGAGGGCAAGGCGGCGGTGACCGACACGTTGATCGCGCAGCAGGTGCATGGAGCACTCGTGCCGGAGACGATGCGCTTTGCCACCCGCTGGAAGATCATGTGCGCCGATGACGAGCGCGTGGTGGCCATCATGGAGGGCGGCGGACCAACGATCCGCGGCGACGTCTATGACCAGCTTTATTGCGAGATTTTCCGTTTCTCGGAGGGCCGGCTGATCGAGATGCACGCCTTTCTCGATACGGCGCTGGTCGAACGCGCGCTGTTCGACAATCCGCTGAAGACGCCGCGCGAGAAGCCCGCCAAGCCTTTGCGCTATTGAGCGCGCCATACCCTGACGGACAGGCTGCGCCCGGTCGTGCCACCGCCTAGGGCAGGGCGGTGACGCGCAACATCATCCTGATTCTCGGTGACCAGCTCAGCCCCGGCATGTCCTCGCTGCGGGCCGGCGATCCTGCGCGCGACGTCGTTCTCATCGCGGAGGTCATGGAAGAGGCGACCTATGTTCGCCACCACAAGAAGAAGATCGCGTTCCTCTTCTCGGCAATGCGCCATTTTGCGGAGGAGTTGCGCGAGGGCGGATGGACGGTCGACTATGTCCGGCTCGACGATCCCGGCAACAGCGGCTCGCTGCGGGGCGAAGTCGAGCGTGCCCGGGCGCGGCACGAAGCAACCGGCGTCGCGGCCACCGAAGCCGGCGAGTGGCGGCTCCTGGACGAGATGCGCGGCTGGGCGGAGACCCGGCTGCTGCCCGACGACCGCTTCATCGCCGACCGGCAGGATTTCGTCGCCTGGGCGGAGAGCCGGTCGATGCTGCGGATGGAGCATTTCTACCGGCTGATGCGCAAGAAGACCGGATTGCTGATGGACGGCGGCAAGCCGGTCGGAGACCGCTGGAACTTCGATGCCGAAAATCGCAAGCCGGCGTCGGACGATCTTTTCCTGCCCCGGCCGCTGACCTTCGAGCCCGACACCATCACGCGCGAGGTGCTCGAGCTCGTCGAACGTCGCTTCCCCGACCATTTCGGCGACCTCCGTCCGTTCGGCTTCGCCGTTACGCGCGCGCAGGCCGAGCAGGCCTTCGACCATTTCCTGCGCAGCGGGTTGCCGGATTTCGGCAGCTATCAGGACGCCATGCTGCGCGACCAGAAATTCCTCTTCCACGCCGTGGTGTCGCCCTATCTCAATGCGGGACTGCTCGATCCGCTCGCCATGTGCCGGCGGGTGGAGACCGAATGGCGAGAGGGGCGGGCACCGCTCAACAGCGTGGAAGGCTTTATTCGCCAGATCATCGGCTGGCGCGAATATGTTCGCTGCATCTACTGGTGGCGCATGCCCGGCTATGAACGGGTCAATCATTTCGAAGCCGATCGGCCGCTGCCGGCTTTCTATTGGGACGGTGATACCGCGATGGCCTGCGTCAGCCACTGCGTGCGGCAAACGCGGGAAGAAGCCTATGCCCACCATATCCAGCGGTTGATGGTGACCGGCAATTTCGCGCTGCTGGCCGGCATCGACCCGCACGAGCTCCACCTCTGGTATCTGGCGGTCTATGCCGACGCCTATGAATGGGTCGAACTGCCGAACACGATCGGCATGAGCCAGTTCGCCGATGGCGGGCTGCTCGCGTCCAAGCCCTATGTGGCGAGCGGCGCCTATATCGACCGGATGTCAGATTATTGCGGCTCCTGCCGCTATGACGTGAAGGCCAGAACGGGGCCGAAGGCCTGTCCGTTCAACCTGCTCTACTGGCGGTTCATCGGCCGCCACCGGGACGGACTGGTCGGCAATCCCCGGATGAAGCGGATGGTCGATCTGTGGGATGGGTTCGACGTGGACAAACGCGAGACCATCATGCGGGATGCCGAGCTATTTCTGGCCGGGCTTGGCTGACCGGCATCGGTCGGAGCAATAGAGGACATGCTCCCAGTCACGGGCCCATTTCTTGCGCCAGGCGAAGGGGCGCCCGCATGTCGCGCAGATCTTTTCCGGCAGATCGGACTTTCGAACCATCTTGGGCATGGGGCCGGTCTAGCACCGACCGGCCGAAGATCGAGCTGGACCTTCGGCCGTTCCTCTGTCGGGGCGCGGATCAGTTGTACCAGTCTACGTCACCCGAATCCGCAGGTTCGCTGGGTGCCAGGGCGCCGCTTGCATGATGAAGCCGGGCGGTGATGCTTTCGAGCGTCGCCGCATAGCTTGCCGCCCGGATATCCTGCGATCGCAGGATCGATGCGACCGATGCGCAGCGCTGGCTGACATGGTCGAGCGATTGCAATTCGCGGATATGCTGAGACGCCGTCTTCGGATCCGCGATCAGAACCATGCCGAGTTTCTCGAGCTGCACCTGTGCCGCATCGAGTTCGCTCGCCAGCATCGCCAGTACGTCATTCTGTCCAATTACTGTCATGGCATGACCTCTCTCGTCATGCTGCGTCCCGTACCAGACGGCAGCTGTTCAATATGGCGGCCGCAATATCGCCGAGGGGAAGGCTCACATCGACCGCGCCGGCCGCCCGGGCCGCCGATGGCGCCTGATCGACCACACAGGTCGTCGCGTCTTCCGCGATCGTGTAGCCACCCGCCGCGCGAAGCGCCTTTAGGCCCGCGGCGCCGTCGGTGCCGAGACCCGTCAGAATGCAGCCAACCGCGTTGGCCCCGGCCGTCTTGGCGACTGTGGCGAACAACAGGCTGGCCGACGGGCGCGATCCGCCGACGGGGTCGGATCGCAGCAGGCGCAGCGATGGATCGGGCCAGCGATCGATGACCGCGTGCGAACCCAGGTCGGTGGCGAGATAGATATGGCCCTGGCGCAGCGGCTGACCGTCCTCGGCAAGCACGATCTGGGCCTGGCAGGCAGCCTTGAGGCGCTTGACCAGCGGATCGATGAAACCCGGATCGATCGGCAGGCAGATGACGGTCGGCGGGCAATTAGCCGGGAAGGTGGGCAGCAGGTTGATCAGCGCATCGACGCCGCCTGTCGAGGTGCTCATCGCGACCATCTTCCCGTTCCAGTCGAACGCCTCGTGGGTTGCGGGCTTGGTGGCCGGCTTCGCCTTTTTCACCCCGCCGCTCGACGCGGCGATCACCAGCGCGGCCAGCTTCGGCGCGAGAGCGTTGAACTCTTCCGGCGTGGCGCTCTTCGGCTTGGGGAAGCAGTCCACGGCACCCAGCTCGAGCGCCTTGAACGAGATTTCCGCACCCTTCTGCGTCAGCGTCGAGAGCATCACGACGGGCGTCGGACGCTCGCGCATGATTTCCTCGAGGAACTCGATGCCGCTCATGCCGGGCATTTCGACGTCGAGGGTGATCACGCTCGGCTTGAGCCGGATCATCATCTCGCGGGCTTCGTCGGCATTGGCTGCCATGCCCACGACCTCGATCCCCCGCGCGCGCTCCAGCACCCCGCTGAACAGCGCTCGCATCGTCAGCGAGTCGTCAACAATCAGAACACGGGCGGTTTCCATCATCAATTCCTGGGTATTCGAAGTTGTCAGGCAGCTTCGGCGATCTGGCCTACGGGCACCTCGATCGACAGGCGATCGAGCGCGAGGATCATCACCATGCGATCTTCGACCGAGGCGATGCCGTCCAGACATTCCGAAGCTTCGTTGTCGCTCAGGCTCGGCGGCGGCTGCAGCGCCGACTCGTCGATCGTCACGATGTCGTTCACCGCATCGACGATCAGGCCCTGGAGCTGGTCGTTGATCCGCACCACGATGATCACATGGCGCGCGGTGGGATCGGTCAGCCCCCAGCCGAGGCGGGCGGCGAGATCAATCACCGGAAGAACGGTGCCACGCAGATTGACGACGCCGCGAACGTGCGACGGGACATGCGGGAGCATGGTCGTCGGGGTCCAGGCGCGAATCTCGCGGATCGCCATGATGTCGACGCCGAGATACTGCTCGCCGATCTGGAAAGTGATGAATTGACGGCTCATCTGAATTTCCTTCTTTGCTGAGGGGGGAGACCGGTCAGACGGTCACGCGGCGAATCGCCGAAGCGAGCTTCACCGGGTCGAACGGCTTGACGATCCAGCCAGTGGCGCCGGCGGCGCGGGCGCGCGCCTTCTTCTCGTCGGAGCTCTCGGTCGTCAGGACCAGGATCGGCATATCGCGGTGGACCGACTTGGCGCGGACCGCCTCGACCAGACCGAACCCATCCATGCGGGGCATGTTGATGTCGGTAATCATGAGATCGGGCTTGTCGTTCGCCGACAGCCACTCGAGCGCGGCAATGCCGTCCTCAGCCTCATGCACGTCATGCCCCTGCTCGACGAGCGTGCTGCGCAGGAGCATGCGCATGCTGGGCGAGTCATCAACCGTCAAAATCGTTTTGGACATCGCTTCATCCTTTTCCCCGTGCTGCCCGGCACGCTCATCAGCATCGTCCGGGCATTATGGACCAGACCCAGTTAAAAAAGTTCAACCTCACCTTGATCTTGTACGACTGCCGGCCGCCGAACCTCGATCGGCACTTCTGCTTCGACCAGGCGACAGCGCGCCTGTCCCATCGCGGCCCGGAATTCGACGCGTCGCGCCTGCGTTCCGCCAAGGTCCCGGTGCGCGAGCGGAATGCGGTCGCGTGCGAGGAAGTCCTCGGCGAACCGGGCATTGCTCGTGCCGATCGCCTGCATGCCGGCATGCATGTTCGCCCCGCCGTAGAGGTGCGCACGCAAGGTGCTGCGAGTCGCGCCTGCCTTGAGCATCTCGTTGACGAGAAGCTCCATCGCGAAAAGGCCGTATCGTTCCGCTTCCGTATTGTCGCTGCGCATTCCCTCGCGCGGCTGCGCCAGCAGGAAATGGTTCATCCCGCCCACCTTGGCGTGGGGATCGAACAGGCAGCACGCAACGCAACTGCCCAGCACCGTCGTCAGCACGATCTTGGGATCTGCCGTAACGAAGTTGGTGCCCTGAATGACGTTGACGCGATCCCGCATCCCTTCGTTCGTCAGATGCTGCATAGTTCGAGAACCTTTCTGCCGATGCGCTCGAGCGGCAGCACGGCTTCGCAGCTGCCCATCTCGGCAGCGGCGCGTGGCATGCCGTATACGACGCAGGTCCCCTCATCCTGGCCGATGGTGCGGGCGCCAGCCTGGCGCATCTCGTAAAGTCCGGCGGCACCGTCGCGACCCATGCCGGTCAGGATCACGCCCACCGCCCGGTCGCCGAAGCTCTGTGCGAGCGATCGGAACATCACGTCCACCGATGGACGATGCCCCGATACCGGATCTGCCGCGATCAGGCGGCAGATCGGCTGGGTGCCGTTGCCGACCATCAGGTGCGACAGCCCGCCCGGCGCTATGTAAACCCGGCCGGACACGAGCGGGGCCCCACTGGTGGCCTCGACCACCTCGGCTGCGCAGAGCCGGTCAAGGCGGGCGGCGAAGGATGCCGTGAAGGTCGCCGGCATGTGCTGCACGACGATCGTCGGCGGGCAATCCTTCGGGTACTCGCTGAGCAGCGTGGTCAGCGCCTCGACCCCGCCGGTCGAAGCACCGATTCCGACAATCTTCTCGTTGCAGCGATAGTTGCTCGGGGGGGCGGCCTGCTGCTGCAGCTGGGGTGAGCGTCTGCGGCTGCGCGCGGCCTGTTTCACCATATTGGCGAGGCTGCCGTCGTCGATCGCGAGCAGTTCCTGCAGCGGCCGCTCAGGCTTGGCGTAGCAATCGACCGCGCCGATCTCCAGCGCGCGAAGCGTCGCCTCTGCGCCCTTGGTGGTCAGCGTCGAACACATCACGACCGGGGTCGGGCGAAGGCGCATCAGCTTTTCGAGGAAGTCGAGGCCGTTCATACCCGGCATCTCGATGTCCAGCGTTATGACGTCTGGATTCAACTCCTTGATCATCTCGCGCGCCGACTGGGCGTTCGGTGCAGTGCCGATCACTTCGATGTCGGGATCGCGGCCGAGCAGACCCGTAAGCAGGGCCCGCATCATCGGCGAGTCGTCGACTATGAGACAACGGACGCTCATCAGCGAATCTTTCGATAGATGGTCTGGCCGATCGAGGCGTATCGGGCGGCACAGTCGCCGATCAGCCGCTCGGAATGACCGATGTAGAGATGTCCGCCGGGTGCGAGCTGCTCGGTGAGCCGGGAGAGAAGCGTCTCCTTGGTCGGCTCGTCGAAATAGATCATCACATTGCGACAGAAGATGACGTTGAACTGCCCCTTGATCGGCCAGGGGTTCAACAGGTTGAGCTTGCGGAAGCGGACCAGGTCGCGGACTTCCTTCAGGATGCGGACATCATCGCCCACCTTCTCCGTCCAGCAGTCGAAATAGCGGCGGGGAATGTCGGTGGTGGCCGAGGTCGGGTAGACTCCCGCCTCGCCCACGTTCAGCACATTTTGCGACAGGTCGGTCGCCAGCAGGGCGATGTCGTTCTGCAGCAACTGCTTCCCCTCGCGCCGGTCGGTGCCGAGCAGAACCATCGCGAGCGAATAGATCTCCTCGCCGCTCGACGAAGCGGACGACCACATTCTGATGCGCTCGCCGCGCTTCAGCCGGGCGACCATCTCGGGCCGAACTTCCTGTTCGAAATGGTTGAAGTGGTGATCCTCGCGGAAGAATTTGGTGTGGTTGGTGGTCAGCGCCTCGATCGCACGGGCGCGCTCGGCCGCATCATGCGTGATCAGCTCGACATAATCGGCGAAGCTGCGCTGTCCCGTTTCGCGAAGCAGTTTCGAGAGGCGCGAATAGACGAGCATCGCCTTGCCGTCCGGCAGGCATATGCCCGCATGGGCATGCACCATCTTCGCGATCGCCTGGAAATCCGCCTTCGTGTAGGGAAGTTCGGTTCCGCTCGAGGCGATCTGTGCGTCGAACTGCGTCATGCAGCGAGGCTCCGCGCGGGCTCGATCTGATGTTTGATGGTCGAGGTGATCGCCTCGACGTCGAGGATCAGGGCCACGCGGCCATCGCCGAGGATGGTGGCGCCGGCGATGCCGTCGACCCGTCCATAGTTCGACTCGAGGCTCTTGATGACGACCTGCCGCTGATCGAGGATCGCGTCCACCATCAGCACCCGGCGCCCGGTCTCCTCGGATTCGACGACGATCAGGACAGCGTCGGTCGGTTCCGACCGCGCGCCGGGAACCGAAAGTTCGCGACCGACCGACAGAACCGGCAGCCAGTGGCCGCGGACGTTGAGCATCGACTGACCAGCGCCGATCGACTTCACGATGTCGGCGCGAGGCCGCAGCGTCTCGACGATATGGTTCAGCGGCAGAACGAAGGTCTGCTCGCCCACCGTCACGATCATGCCGTCGAGGATGGCCAGCGTCAGGGGAAGCGCCATGGTGAAGGTCGAGCCTTCGCCGGGCCGCGAGGAAATGGTGATCCTTCCGCCCAGGGCGCTGATGTTCCGGCGCACCACGTCCATACCGACGCCACGACCGGAAATGTTCGACACCGTCTGAGCGGTCGAGAAGCCGGCCGCGAAGATGAGATTGTCGATCTCCTCGTTCGACAGCTTGGCATCCGGACCGACGAGGCCGCGTTCGATTGCCTTGGCGAGGACGCGTTCCCGGTCGATGCCCTTGCCGTCGTCGGACACGCTGATGAGGATGCGGCCGGAGCGATGCTCGGCCGAGAGCTTGATCCGGCCTTCGGGCTGCTTGCCCGCGGCAAGGCGCTCTTCCGGCGTCTCGAGGCCATGATCGACGGCGTTGCGGATGAGGTGGGTCAGCGGATCGCCGATCCGTTCGACGACCGTCTTGTCGAGTTCGGTCGATTCGCCTTCGAGTTCGAGCACGACGCGCTTGCCGGTACTGGCCTGCAGTTCGCGCACGATTCGCGGCACGCGCCCGAAGACCGAGCGGATCGGCTGGGCACGAATGGACATCGCGCTGTCCTGGAGTTCGCGCGTCAGATGATCGAGATCGACCAGCTCGCTGATGTGGGACAGGCCGCAATCGAGCAGGCGCTGCGCAAGCATCGACTGCGTGATCACCAACTCGCCGACGAGATTGACCAGACGATCGAGCTTTTCCAGATCGACGCGAATCGTCGGCGTGACTCCGACGGCCTGCGCGGTGGCACCACCCTTGTCGGCTTCGGCCGCAGCGTCCGCTGCGGGCTTGGCGACCGGCTGCGGCGTGGCGGGGGCGCTCTTCTGCGTCGGCGGGGGTGCGGCAGCGACGGCCGGAGCCGCCTCGACGGGTTCCGGCTCGATCCGCTGTTCCGCTGCGGGCGCGATGGTCTCGACGGCAACGGCTTCGGCCACTTCAGCCTCGGGGGCTTCGGCTTGCGTTTCCGGACCGGAGCTGTCGAAGGTCAGCTGGCAGCAGTCGGAAACGAACTCGAAGATTTCCTCGATATCCGACCGCTGTACGCTGGACGGCACCGTCGCATGCCAGCCGATATAGGCCTTGCCCGGATCGAACTGATCGATCGTCGGGATCGAGGAGAGATCTGCCGAGCGCACGGTTGCACCGAGATCGACGAGTTCCCGCAGCAGCAACAGCGGCTCGCCGCCATTGGCCAGGGCTCCATCGAGCGGTCGAACGAACAGATGGGTGACCTCTTCGCCCGACTCTTTGGTCGCGTCGTCTTCGGCGTCAGCGGCCGGGGCCTCGTCGGCGGGGCCCTTCTCCCAGTCCTCCGCCGGGGCCATGCTGTCCTCGATCGCGCCGATCATTGCGTCGAGGTCGAAGCCGAGCGAGTCACCCGCTGCTTCGGCTTCGGCCGGAGCCTCGATGGGCGCGCCCGAGACGACGGCCTGCAACTGCGCAAGGACCGTGCTGTCCTCAGGCATCGGCTTTTCGCCGCGAATCGCACCGACATGGTCGGCGAGGGTGTCGAACGCTGCCAGCAGCAGGCTGACGAGATCCGGCGTCAGCGGCCGCTCGCCGCTGCGCACCTGATCGAGCAGCGTTTCGAAATGGTGGGTGAAATTCTGAAGCGCGGAGAAGCCGAAGGCGCCAGCGCCGCCCTTGATCGAGTGCACCGCGCGGAAGATGGTGTTGATGGTCTCGTCGTCACCGCTTCCGGACTGCAGGGCGAGCAGGCCGGTTTCGGCATGACCCAGCCCCTCGTCGCACTCCTGGAAGAAGATGTCCTGAATTTCCTCGATCTTCATGCGCTCGTCCCCGCGCTATTCGTTGAGTCGATGAACATGTCGGCCAAGCCCGCGAGGCGGATCACCGGTTCGATGCCCCTGCAGTCCTTGAAGCTGATGGCGATGTCCCGCTCACGGCACGTCCGCACCGTGCTTGCCAGGAGCTGAAGTCCCGCCTGGCCGATCTGCTGCACCTCACCGCAACCGATCTCGATCGGCTGGCCGGTCGCGAATGCCGCCCGCAACTCATCCAGATGCTGCACCACCGCGCTTCGGTCTATGACCGGAGCCAGTGCGATCGTGACTGGCTGAGAGGCTTCTGTTTGCGTCATCACTTCCACTCCTGCAGGCATTGCGCGCTCCGGAAGGCCGCCCCGTCGGTTGCCCCCCGATACCCCCGACCGGCGCGACGGCTGGATTGCGTGCGATGTCCGACCGGCGTGCCGGACATGAGCCCGCCCGCGCTTGCCGGCACCTTGCGGTCATGGGCGTCTGCTGCGGGGAGGCTCTGTTTTCTGGACATCGTGCAGACACGCTGCCCGAAGTTGGTAAGATAATCGTTAAGGCTACCGGTGCCGCCGACCATTCTTTCCGCGAAGGCAGTCGCTATTAGACGAAGGTCGTAGAACGCAGATGCGTCGCGCAGGCGCAGGCATGACAAAACGCCTGGGTCTGTCGGGCGTCTCCGCATCATGCGCCTCGTTCCTTCCTTCATAGCACGCCTTAGAGGCGCCCCGCGGATTTCCGGTCCTGGGCAGAGATGGCGTAGCTGGCGCCGGTAAAGTCGAAGTTAAGGCGCTACTCAGAATGCGTCCGTTACTGTCACGTAATTGTACGTGAAATCGCACGTTGAGCGATCGGGCCCGCTGTTCCAATGCTGTGACATGAGCAGAGCATGAAATCCGATCGATTCATCGCGCCGCCGGAGCGGCTCTTCGAGCCACGGGACTTCACCCGGCCGCTTGCCGCCACCGCCCTTGTCGTGCTTGTCGCCGCTGCGGCCATGATGATGGTGCTCGTGCGGCAGATCGATCGCGATGCTGCCGCACGGGAGCAGGCGATCCTCGCTCATGGCGTGGAGTCGCGCTTCGCCGAGCTGGCGGCCTCGATTCAACCGCAACTCGCCTGGGACGAGGCGCTGCTTCGCCTCGACCACCGTTTCGATCCGGTCTGGGCTCGCGACAATATCGGGGTCTATCTCACCGAAAACGCCGGCTTCGACACGGTCAGGCTGCTCGACCGCAACGACAGGCCGCTCTTCGCTTATGCCGCGACCACTGCGCTTACAGGCACTCCGCCGCTGGACCTGCCGGCGGTGGCGGCGATCGTCGCCAAGGCGCGGTTCGAGGAACGAAGCCGGCGGACCAGCGCCAGAACCCCTTCAACACGTGGAGTGCCGCCCGTGTACGCTACGGCTGCGGCCCGGATCGACGGGCGCGTCCATCTGTTGATTGCGATGATCGTCTCTCCCGATCTCGGTCGGGTCCGGCCGCTTGGGCAAACCGCTCCGCTCGTGCTCGTGACTCGCACGCTCGACCAGAGTTTTCTCGACCTGATTGCCGCCCGCTTCCTCATCCACGGGCTGCATTATCGCGAGGGCGAAGAGCGGCTCGGCTCTCATGCCGATGAAGCGCATGTCGAACTGATGGACGCCCGGGGGCAAATGGTTGCATCGCTCGGATGGCAACCCGTTCGGCCGAGCGCGGCCGTTCTGGGACGTCTCAAGGGCCCCCTCCTTCTCCTGATGCTGCTGCTGTGCATGGCGGTGTACGCGTTGCACCGCCGTACCCGCCGCATGGCGCGAGGTCTGATGGCGAGCGAAGCGCGAGCCAAGCATATCGCCTTTCATGATATGCTCACGGGCATGCCCAACCGCCCGCTCTTCGTCCGAAGACTGCGCGAGATCGCGGGACGCCGGAAACGCGAGGGAGGGCAGGCCGCGATATTGTGTCTGAACCTCGATCGCTTCCGGGAGGCGAACGACACTTACGGCCATGTCGTCGGCGACGAGCTGATCCGTGAGGTCGGCGCGCGGCTCCTCCGCACCTGCCGACAGCATGAGATGCTGGCACGATTCTCTGCGGACGAGTTCGCGATCCTGCTGGAAGATGCGACAGCCGATGCCGCCGCGCGGCTGGCGGAGCGGCTCTGCGCGACGGTGGCGGAGCCGTTCGCATTGGGAATCGGCCCCATCTCCGTGACCTGCACGATCGGCATCGCCATGTTGCCGGACGGCGACGTGGACCCGGAAGAGATGATTCGCCAGGCGGACATGGCATTGCTTCGGGCGAAATCGGAAGCGCGGGGCCAGTATCGGCTCTTCGACGCAGACATGGACGCACTGGTTCGATCGCGCCGGATATTGGAACAGGATCTTGGTGAGGCTCTCCGCGACGGCAATCTGCGGGTCGAGTATCAGCCGCAGGTCAACGGCGCCGGGCGCATGATCGGGGTCGAGGCCCTGCTGCGCTGGCGGCACCCCGAGAAAGGCGAGATCTCGCCTGCGCTGTTCGTCCCCGTTGCAGAGCAGTCGGGTCTGATAGAGCGTCTCGGTCTGTTCGTGCTGCGGCAGGCGTTCGAAGACAGCAGGGCATGGCCGTCGCTGCGCGTAGCGGTGAACATCTCCTCCTGCCAGCTCCATGCGGAGGGTTTCGTCGACAGCCTTGCCGACCTCGTCCGGGAGATGGACGTCGACCCTCGTCTGTTCGATCTGGAGATTACCGAAGGCGTCTTTCTGCGCGACGATAGGCAACTGCGCGAAAAGCTGGCGCGGCTGCGCGAGCTCGGGTTCGGATTGGCGCTGGACGATTTCGGAACCGGTTATTCCAGCCTGGGGTATCTGCGCAGTTATCCGATCACGAAGATCAAGATCGATCGGTCCTTCGTTACGGGTATTGGCGCCAGCGAAGCGTCCGACCAGGTGATCGGCGCCATCATCAGGCTCGCCACCGCGCTCCGCCTGGGGATCGTCGCAGAGGGCGTGGAGACGGTGGCGCAATGGTCATGGCTGCTCGACGCGGGATGTCGGGACGGTCAGGGCCATCTGTTCGCGCGCGCCATGCCGGCATCGGCGGTGGTTCAGTGGCTCCATGACGAGGCGACGCCGGGCGGGTCGCCCGGCATGGCTGCCTGACCGTGCAGAAGGAAAGCCCTTAGCAGAGTCCACAATATCGACCGATGCCTGCAACGATTATGACCCGGAACATGGTTAACAGTCGCGGCGTCATGCAGAGCTACCGATTGTACATTCTGGATTCGCTGGGCGACCATATCGACGATTGCGTCGAACTGCGTGCCCATGACGACGCGGCCGCCGTCGCCGCCGCAGTACAGCTCACAGGCCGACGTCCTTCAGAGCTTTGGCGGCTCGACCGTCGCATACGCAATTTCAATGCGACGGCCCCGCTGTTGGCAGCCTGACGCCGTGTGAGGTTTCTCGGTAGGGCTGGCGCGCCATGCGAACCGGGGCGATGCGGTCCGGATGTCGCACGGACGGCGAGCGCTTGGCCCCGTCGTTCAGCCTATCGCGCTGAGCCTGCTCTGGCTGTCGTCCCAGAAGCCCTGGGCGCGATTGGCCGGGTTGCGGCCGCCCTCGCCAAGGGCAAAGCGTCCGACCAGTCCTGACAGGCGCGTGGCTTCGGTCGATAGACTGTTGGCAGCGGCTGTCGCCTCCTCGACCATGGCCGCATTCTGCTGGGTGGAGCGGTCCATCGAGTTTACGGCAACATTGACCTCGGCGATGCCCTGCGCCTGAGCCTCCGCGTTGCTGGCGATCTCGGTGGCCAGCAGGTTCATCTGCCCGATGCGTCCGGCGATGCGAGACAGGGCCTCGCCGGTCTCGCCGACCAGATGCACGCCCTGGGTCACTTGCGCAGAGCTGCTGCCGATCAGGTCTTTGATATTCTTCGCTGCATCGGCCGATCGCTGGGCCAGGGCCCTGACTTCGTTCGCGACCACCGCGAAGCCCATCCCGGCATCGCCGGCGCGTGCGGCTTCGACGCCCGCGTTCAATGCCAGCAGATTGGTCTGGAAGGCGATGCCATCGATGAGCGTGACGATCTGGGCGATCTCGCTTGATGACCGCTCGATGTCGGCCATCGCCCCGACCGCCTTCTGCACGACCTCTGCGCCGATGCCGGCGTCGTGCTGCGCGTCCTGAACTGCCGATCGGACCTCGTTCGCCCGATTGGCCGTCTGCTTCACCGTAACGGTTATCTGCTCCATCGCGGCCGCGGTTTCCTCGACATTGGCCGCCTGTTTTTCGGTGCGTTCGGCAAGATCGGAGGAGGCGTGCGCAATCTCGGACGAACTCACCCGGATCATTTCCGATGCATCAGCGACCTCGGAGAGCGTTTCGCGCATCCGCGAGCGCATCTGCTCGAAATCCTGCTCGATCTGTCGATATTCGGCGCTCAGGCCGCTGAGGCGGTTGTCGAGGTCGCCCTCAGCCAGAGCTGCAAGCGCCTGACCGATCCGTCCGATCGCTTCGGCGCGTTCTTCGTTAGCCGCCTTGAAATAGGAGGACAGCGCCAGCTGCATGTCGAACAGGGCCGTCTTGACGAAGGTCCCGATGGCGTGGGTGAGGGCTTTGCCGCTGAGGCGACGGCGGACGGACTGGCTCATCATCCCGGCGATCACCTGGTCGAGAACCATCGCATAGGCGCCGATGTACCAGACCGGATCGAGCCCGACCCGCGCGTGGATCAGCCCGATCTTCTGGGCGCCCTGCATGAACTGATCATTGATACCCTGCGTGAACAGGGCGGACCAATGTTCAAGTTGCTTTGATCGCGCATGGTCGATTGCGGCGGGATTGCGGAACAGCACCCCCAATTTGGGGTCGGCAGCGATCTTGGCATAGAGAACATCCAGCGCAGGGCCGGCATGGCGCTCGACGCCCTCATGTATGAGCGGGAGGTCTTCGTTCGGGCCGAAAGAGAGGCCGAAAAAGCTCAGCTGGCCCGAATCGGCCGGCAAGGATGTCTTGTTGTCTGCCATAGATCACTCCTAGATAAGAGTGTATCTACAACGGCGACGTAAACATTTGATTATCACGATAATTATGAATGTTCCGGCGCCGTGCTAAGGTAAAAATCGGCGGAAAACCAACATTATTACTCAAGATCCGAGTTAATAGGTGATTTTGGACGGATATTATTTGTCCATATGTCTTTTAGGTCATGGTCTAATCGACGGTAAATCCAGTTTTGTAACGCCTGCCGCTACGGCAATCTTGAGCGCATCGGCAAGCGAGCGTACGCCGAGGGCTCGCATCAGTGCCGCGCGGTAGAGCTCGACCGTACGGATGCTGAGGTCGAGCTCATAGGCGATCACCTTGTTCGCCTTGCCCTGGCTCAGCTTGACGAGGACTTCGCGTTCGCGTTGCGTCAGCCCGGCAATCTTCGCTTCGGCGTTCTTCTGTTCGGCCGCAGTAATGCCGCTCGTTTCGAGGCGAACGCGTTCGGCCAGGCGCTCGCAATTTGCCAGTCTGCTATCGATGGCGGCGATCAGCAGGTCGAAATCGATCGGCTTCACCAGATAGTCGTCTGCTCCCGCCTGGCGTCCATCGATCAGATGGCTATTGTCGCCATAAGCAGACAGGAAGATGAAGGGGATGGTACCCGTCTTTGTGTTGCGGGCACGCAGTTCGCGGACCAGTGAGAGACCGTCCAGCTCGGGCATATTCATGTCGCTGACGATCAACTGGGGCAATCTCGCGTCGATCTTGGCGAGCGCCTCGACACCATTCGACGCTCCTTCGACCGAAAAACCCGCATGAGCGAGCTCTTCGACGAGATCGGCGAGTATCTCCGCCTCATCCTCGACGCATAATATGTGATATTGTGCCCTAGCTTCGATCGCTGCAGCCGAAAGCGGGGCCTGTTCGACAGCGGATCCGCGATTGTCTTCGGCCATTTTCGTCATACTCCCCAAAACGCCTACTTACGAACTGCTACGCCAAGATTTCGGCGAAAGCGATTCCGCACCTCCCGTAGACTTACTATGCGCTGCTGGCTCTTTATGCGCTCAGTATTGTTCCGCAGTCCGCTCGGGCGGCGGAACGAGCTCTTCCTCTTCGTCGGCCTTCCATGGCTGGCGCTTCGGCAGACTGAGCGCGACCGTCGTACCGCGGTTCTGCTCGGAGCAGATCTCCAAGGCCCCGCCATGGGCATCGAGGATCTGATCGGCAAGATAGAGGCCGATGCCCGCGCCCGGTGTGCCGGCGCTGTTTGCCCCCCGGAAGAAACGCTGCTTCACCTGCGCGAGCTCGTCCGGCGCAATGCCGGGTCCACTGTCGTGGACCGACAGGATGCTGCGGTCGCCCTGATCGTGTACGGAGATGTGGACCTTGCCGTCCTCTCCCGCATAGCGCGCGGCATTGTCGACGACCGCGGCGACGGCGACGCGCATCATCTCGGGGTCGATCTCGATCGGGGTGTCCGGCAGCTCGCCAATCTCGATCGTACGGCCCGGATATTGGTCGCGCAGCGCTTCCTGAGCGGGGGCAACGAGCTCCGACCACATGGCCCGAGTCAGTCGGGGCGGCTCGCCGCGTCCGGTCTTCTCTACACGGAGCAATTGCAATGCGCTGGCAAGCACGTCGTTGCATCGCCGGACCGCGCGGCGGAGGCTCACCGACCTCTGTCGCAGGTCATCGGGCTTCAACTGGTCGGCACGCCGCGCGAGGATCTGGCCGCAGCTGTCGATGACCGTCAGCGGCGTGCGGAACTCGTGCGAGATGACGTCGATGAAACGCCGCTGAGCGGTATTGATCGTCACCTCGCGCTGGAGCGCGGTGCTGACCTGGCGTTCCTGCTCGCTGATCGTCTGATAGGCCTGCGCAAGGCCCCGTGACATGTGGACCAGGCTATGGGCCAAAGTATCGATCTCGGTGACGCCGCTCTCCGGCGTGGACTGCTCATGTCGGCCGGCGCCGATCTCGAAGATCGTCTCTCCGATCGCGTCGAGCGGGTCGGAGAGTCTTTTGCTCAGAGCGCGGGTGCGCGCATAGAGATAGGCCAGGAAAATGCAGTAGAAGAGGAACAGCGCCAGCGCCATCAACTGGCCGATGCTCTGCAGCCTGGCACGAAGATATTGGGCCTCGCTCAAGATCTCTTCCGATGGTGCCAGCACGAGCAGTTTCCACCCCGGGCCCGCGACCGCGCCCCGGGCCGCAATCATGCGCCGTCCGTTCAGGGTGACGTCGCGCGCGACCACCCGGTCGTCGCGAAACAGCGACGCCAGCGGCGCCAGATCCTTGCGGCGCAGCAAATTATAGGCCTCGGGCTTGAACGTATCCGCCGTAACCGCGCCGTCATAGGCGTGCTGCCGCATCTCCTTCACGCCCAGGTCACGCTCGCCGGGACCCGGTATTGCGAGCATCGTTCCGTCGCGACCGACGAGGATCGCATATCCTTTCCACGGAATGTTCATCGCCAGAACATGCTCGATCAGAGCGCCGATCGTCACGTCTATCCCGACCACGCCTTCCAGACGCTCGGTCGAGTAGACAGGCGCGATCGAGGAGACCATCCAGCCCGCTCCAGCGGGGTCGAGATAGGCGTCGGTCCAGGTCTGCCGGCGCGACGGATTATGCTCGCCGTCGGCTTCATAATAGAAGTTATAGGTCCGCACATCCATATCGGCGGGATAGGTTTCGGCAGCGTCCATGTAGGGATAAATGCGGTTATAGGTGTCCCAGCTGTTGAAATAGGATTGGGCGACCAGCGGGTTGGTCTCCTTGAGGTCGCGCAGGAGCGGATCGATCCGGGTCAGGCGCCAGATCTTGTCCATCTGCTCCGGCCCTATCCCGCGCTGGCCGCTGTAAAAACTCGCGCTGCGATCACCACCGCCCGTGCTGACCAGCGCGCCGGCTTTCGTGCGGCGATACCGCGCTCGTTCCGCAGGGTCGACGGCTGGGGCCGGCATCGCCAGGGCACGTCCGGTTTCGCGGGCAAGAAGGGTGGTCGATGCAGCTATGCCTTCGAGCGAACTCGATATGGACGACGCCTCCCGCTGGGCAAGGTCGGATAGGTAATCGCGAGAAATCTTCTCCACCGCCGCCGCGTTGCGGTCGTAGATGAAATTGCTGCTAACCCAATAAATTGCCAAAAAGGTTAGTTCGATCAGCAAAAGCGGGAGGATGGCGGTTCGCAGATAGGATCGGGATATCCAGGTCGCGAGGGAAACCGACCTTGGCGCATCTCTGTCTCCACCATGCTCCATAAGTCGAAATCCAGATTTTTAACTTAGACAAAAATTCGGTAGTCAGCTTAGGTTGCCATAGCGGGAAATGATGGGCGGCAGAAATTGCGGACAACCCTTAAGCATCGGAAAGCTGAGCAGGAGCTGCCGCCTTTCGAGACGGCCTACACGGTCGCACTCGATCAGCTTGCCAGCCCGATCTGGCTGTTCGACCTGGACAGTTTCGAACTGGTGTGGGGCAATCAGTCGGCTTTGACCTTTTGGGGAGCGTCATCGCTTGACGAATTCCGCCGGCGAGATACCGCGCCGCAGTCGCCTGGGGTCCGGCAGCGGCTGGGCGTGGTCCGGCACGATTTGCTGGTCCACGGCGTCGTCGAGGATGCCTGGACGTTATACCCCGGCGGACAGCCCACACCACTGACCTGCCGTCTGCGTGGCTTTCGGCTCGACAATGGTCATGTCGCGATGTTGGTCGAGGCGCAGACGGCGACGATCGCACCCGAAAAGATGAACGATCTGCGCCTGATGGAGGTGATTCGGCATACTCCCATGCTGGTCTCCCTTTTCCAGCCGGACGGAGCCAGCATCGTCAACAATCCCGCAGCCCATGACTGGCTGCACGAAGTGGGGCTGGACGACGACCAGGAGGGCGACCTTTTTCTCGCGATGTTCGTCGATACCAAAGCTGCCGCCGCCTTGCGCAAGCGGGCGTTGTCGAGCGGGTTTGCAGAGGCGAGATTGCGCGTTCCCGGACGCGGCGTGCGGCATCACGCGGTGCAGCTTCGCCGGGTGCTCGATCCGCTGACGGGAAAGCAAGCTCTTCTCGCTGCCCAGTTCGACATGACCGCCACCATGAAGCTCGAAGCGCGACTGGAAAAAGCGCTGCGCAAGGAGCGCGCGATAAACGAAAATCAGCGGCAATTCCTGTCACTGGCGACGCATGAATTCCGAACGCCGCTGTCGATCATCGATGCGGCCACGAGACGGCTCCTTCGCCTCGGCACCAGCCTCAGCCCGGCGGTCAGCGAGCGGGTCGAATCGATACGTTCGGCGACAACGCGGATGCTGGCGGCGATCGAGAAGACGCTCGCGGCTTCTCTGGTCGAAGAAGGGAAGATCGCCTTTCAGCCGGAAACCACCGACATCGGCGCGCTGATCGATCAGGCGGTGGCGACCCAGCAGGGGCTGACCAGAGATCGGACCATCAAGCTGGAGCGTGGGACACTCCCGCCTCTGATGCTCGACCAGATTTTGGCTGAACAATGTATAGACAATATCCTGTCGAACGCGGTCAAATATTCCTATCCTGACAGCCGCATCGACGTCGAGGCAGCGGTGCGTGGAAGCCATGTTGCGATCCGCGTGCGCAACGAGGGCATCGGCATCCCTGCACACGACCTGCCGCGCATTTTCGACCATTATTTCCGCGCCAGCAACGCGCGTGGGATCAAGGGCACCGGGATCGGCCTCTATACCGTGCGCCACTTCATGACCCTGCATGGGGGCACGATCACCGTGCGCAGCAGCGAGCAAGAGTGGACCGAAGTCGAACTGCGCTTCCCGATACCGGCCAACTGAAAGCAAAGGGCCACCACGAGATCGTCATGATGGCCCACTCATGCTTGTGCGGATCGCTTATTTCGCGTTGGCGAAGTCCGGCTTCCGCTTGCCGAGGAAGGCGGCGACGCCCTCCCGTCCTTCCGGTCCCGCGATCGCGCCGGCGATGCCGCGCGCCTCGAGTTCCAGATGGGTTTCCCAGCTATTGTCATAGGCGTTGAGCAGCAGCGCCCGCGAGCGAGCGATTGCGCCGATGGCACCGCTGGCGAGCTTGGCCGCGACAGCTGCGCCTTCCGCTGCGAGAGCCTCGTCGTCGACCACGCGGGTGACCATGCCCAGCGTCTCGGCTTCCTCGGCGGTGACCTTGCGATTGGTGAGGATGATCTCCTGTGCCTTGCGCAGACCGACGAGGCGCGGAAGTAGCCAGGTCAGGCCGCCGTCGGGCGACACGCCGAGCATGCCATAGGCCGCGTTGAACACCGCCGCGCGACCGCAGAGGACGACGTCGCCGCTCAGCGCCATGCCATAGCCCGCGCCCGCGGCGGGGCCGTTGACGAGGGTGACCAGCGGCTTGTTCATCCGTGCGAAGCGCGACATGGCGAGATGCAGGGTGGAGGCGAGGTCGCCGACCATCCCACCAACCTTGTCGCCCGCCGCCGCCATCGCCGAGACGTCTCCGCCCGCGCAGAACATCCGGCCGGCGCCCGTCATGGTGACGCAGCGAATGCTATCGTCGCTGTCGCATTCGGTCGCCACCTCGAGCAGCGCGCGCGCGACTGGCATGTCGAGCGCATTGGCCGCTTCAGGGCGGTTGAGGGTGACCTTGGCGACGGAGCCTTCGCGCTCCAGCAGGACCAGCGCGCTCACCGCGGCGCCATCCGGATCGCGCCGTCGAGGCGGATCGTCTCGCCGTTCAGCATCGGGTTCTTGATGATGCTTTCGGCGAGCATCGCATATTCGCTCGGGTCGCCGAGGCGGCTCGGATGCGGCACCTGCTGGCCGAGCGAGTCCTGCGCGGCCTGGGGCAGGCCCTTCATCATCGGGGTCATGAAGATGCCGGGAGCGATTGTCATCACCCGGATCTTGTGCTGGGCGAGGTCGCGCGCGGCGCACAGCGTGAGCCCGGCGACGCCTGCCTTGGACGAGGCATAGGCGGCCTGGCCGACCTGGCCGTCGAAGGCGGCGACCGACGCGGTGTTGATGATAACGCCGCGCTCTTCGCCGACCGGCTCGACGGTCAGCGCGCGGGAGGCAAACTTCGACAGAGTGTTGAAGGTGCCGATCAGGTTGATCTCGATCACCTTGCGGTAGAGGTCGAGGTCGTGCGGGCTGCCGTCCTTGGCAACGACGCGCGCAGGCGGAGCAATGCCCGCGCAGTTGACCAGTACGCGGGCCACGCCATGCTTCGCTTCGGCTTCGGCGATGCCGGCGGCGACGCTGGCATCGTCGGCGACGTTCACGGAGACGAAGTGGCCGCCGATTTCAGCGGCAGCAGCCGCGCCGGCTTCGGCATTGAGGTCGAAGATCGTTACCTTGGCGCCATTGGCGGCGAGCATCTTCGCGGTTTCGCCACCGAGGCCGGAGGCCCCTCCGGTGACGATCGCCGCAACGTCCTTGAGATCCATTTCCATCATCCCCTTGTCATGGGCGGGCCAGCCCTAAAGGGCCGCCCTGCGAATTGCCAGCGTTGCGTCAGACCAGTTCGACCGCCATCGCGGTCGCTTCGCCGCCGCCGATGCAGAGGCTGGCGACGCCGCGCTTCAGGCCGCGATTCTGCAGCGCGCCGAGCAGGGTCGCGATCACGCGCGCGCCGCTGGCGCCGATGGGGTGTCCGAGGGCACAGGCACCGCCGTTGACGTTGAGCTTCTCGGCCGGGATCTGCAGATCCTTGGCAGCGATCATCGCGACGACCGCGAAGGCTTCGTTGACCTCGAAGAGGTCGACGTCGTCGACCGTCCAGCCGGCCTTTTTCAGCGCCTTCTCGATCGCGGGGACGGGAGCGGTCGTGAACAGGCCGGGCTCATGCGCATGGGCGGCGTGCGACGCGACGCGAGCGACCACCGGCAGGCCCAGCTTCTCCGCGACGCTCTGCCGCGTCATCACGAGCGCCGCCGCTCCATCGGAGATCGACGAGCTGTTGGCGGCGGTGATGGTGCCGTCCTTGGCAAAGGCAGGCCTGAGCGTCGGGATCTTCTCCGGGCGCGCTTTGCCCGGCTGCTCGTCGGTCGACACGGTCACCGGGCCGCCGCGCGTTTCGAGCGTCACGGGAACGATCTCGCGTTCGAAGGCACCGCTCTTGATCGCGTCGCTGGCGCGGCTGAGCGACCGGATGGCGTATTCGTCCTGCGCCTCGCGGGTGAACTGGTAGTTGCGCGCCGAATCTTCGGCGAAGGCGCCCATCAGCTTGCCGGGGGTGTAGGCATCCTCGAGGCCGTCGAGATACATCGAGTCCTTGATCACGTCATGGCCGATGCGCGCGCCGCCACGGTGCTTGGCGAGGAGATAGGGAGAGTTCGTCATGCTCTCCATGCCGCCCGCAACGATCACGTCGGCGCTGCCGGCGGTCAGCGCGTCATGCGCCATGATCGCGGCCTGCATGCCCGATCCGCACATCTTGTTGACCGTGGTCGCTTCGACATTTTTCGGCAGGCCGGCGCCGAGCGCGGCCTGGCGGGCCGGGGCCTGGCCGAGGCCGGCGGGCAGCACGCAGCCCATGAAGATCTGCTCGACCTTGTCGCCCTCGATGCCGGCGCGCTCAATCGCGGCCTTGACGGCGGCGGCGCCGAGTTCGGTGGCGGACGCGCCCGAAAGCGCGCCCTGGAAACCGCCCATGGGCGTGCGGGCGTAGGAGGCGATGACGACGGGATCGGTGCTCATGCTGCTATCCTCGATACGAAAGAGACAAGGGGAAGGGTCGAAGTCAAAGGCCGCGCGCGATCACCATGCGCTGGATATCGGACGTGCCTTCGTAGATCTGGCAGACGCGGACGTCGCGGTAGATTTTGGCGAGGCCATATTCCTCCAGATAGCCATAGCCGCCCAGCGTCTGGATCGCCCCGGAGACGATCGCCTCCGCGGCTTCCGACGCAAAGAGCTTCGCCATCGAAGCTTCCTGCAGGCAGGGTTTGCCGGCATCCTTGCAGGCGGCCGCATGCAGGACCAGTTGGCGCGACGCTTCCAGCCGGGTCGCGAGATCGGCAAGCCGGAAGCCGACCGCCTGATGCTCGATGATCGGCTTGCCGAAGCTGTGCCGGTCGCGCGCATAGCCGACCGCGATGTCGAGCGCGGCCTGCGCCATGCCGACGCATTGCGCGGCGATGCCGATCCGGCCGGCCTCGAGATTGGCGAGGGCGATGTTGTAGCCCCGGCCCTCCGTGCCGAAGAGCAGGTCATCCTCGACGAACAGGTCGTCGAAGCGGATCGCGCAGGTATCGGACGCGGCCTGCCCCAGCTTGTGCTCGACCTTGTCGACGACATAGCCCGGCCGGTCGGTGGGCACGAGGAAGGCGGACATGCCCTTCTTGCCGGCCGCCGGATCGGTGACGGCGAACACCATCGTCAGACCCGCGATCCTGCCCGAGGTGATAAACTGCTTGGCTCCGTTGAGCCGCCAGCCGCCCTCCACGCGAACGGCCCGGGTGCGGAGAGCGGCGGCGTCCGAGCCCGCGTCGCTTTCCGTCAACGCGAAGGCGCCGATCGTGCGTCCGCCGATCAGGTCGGGAAGGAAGCGCTGCTTTTGCGCCTCGCTGCCCTGTGTCAGCAATCCGCCGACCAGCAGGCTGTTCTGGATCGAGACGATGGTCGACAGCGCGCCGTCTGCGGCCGCCAATTCGATCAGCGACAGGGCGTAGGAAACATAGTCCGCGCCCGCGCCGCCAAATTGCTCGGGCGCTACCATGCCGAGCAGCCCGAGACTTGCGACTTCCTCGAACAGCCCTTCGGGATAGCCGCCCGCCGCCTCATAAGCGGCGCTGTTGGGCCTGATCCGGTCCTGAGCAAAGTCACGCACGGCATCCTGGATGGCCAATTGCGTCTCGGTGAGAATCATGAAACCCCTCGGAAGATTCTATACTCACCGGTATATTGATTGCTGACTGGTTTTGTGTCAACTCGGACGCAGGATGAAGATGGCCGATCAGCGTGACGCATCCGCGTCCCCGTTCAGGACGCGCCAGCAGCGGGAAGAGGAGCGGTCGGCCAAGCGGCTGGCCCTGCTCGTTGCGGCGGTGCGGATGTTCAACGAGCGGGGTTTCCACGCGACCTTGCTGGAGGATGTCGCGGCCAGCCTCGGCGTGTCCAAGCCGACCATCTATCATTATCTGGGCAACAAGGAGCGGGTGCTGCTCGAGTGCATCCGGCTCGGCATCGAGCAGTTTCGCGCAGCGATCGAGGAGGCCGAGGGGCTGCCTGGCAGCGGGCTGGACAGGCTCCGCCATTTCCTGCGTGCCTACGCGCAGATCAACATGGACGATTTCGGACGCTGCGTGATCCGAACCGGGGTCGAGCCGCTGTCACCCGAAGGCGCACAAGTGATGCGCGACCAGAAGCGCGGCATCGATGCCGCGCTGCGGTCCTTCATCGAGGAAGGCATGGCCGACGGCTCGATCGCTAAGAGCGACCCGAAGATTTTGGCGTTCACATTGGCGGGCGCGCTGAACTGGCCGGCGCGCTGGCATGTCCCCGGCGGACCGATGAGCGCTGAGGAGATCGCCACGCAGATGGTCGACATTCTGACCACCGGTCTGGCTCCCAGATAAAGCGCGCGGGTCCGATTGAGGCGAAACGAAAGCCGGTGTAGCCTGGGCGTTGAATGCGGGAGGCATCATGCCAGTATATCGCGCCCTGTCTGTCGGACTTCTTCTTGGCCTGTTCGTGCAGGGCGCCGCCGCTATGTCCGAGCCGGCCGGTCGCATAACCGGGGTCGGCGGGGTCTTCTTTCGCAGCAAGGACCCTACGGCCCTGATGCACTGGTATCGCGACGTGCTCGGCATCCCACTCGAAAGCTGGGGCGGAGCGGCGCTGCGTTACGATGCGCCGGGCCATCCTCCCGTGGTCGTTGTCAATGCGTTCGACGAGAAGGGGGATTATATGGCGCCATCGATCCGGCCCTATATGCTCAACTTCGCCGTCGACGACATGGACGCCTTCATCCGCAGGCTTGAGGCCAGGGGTGTCAAGGTCCTCAAGCGCGACGACAGCGACCCGAGCGGGAAGTTCGCGTGGATCCTCGATCCCGAAGGCACGAAGATCGAGCTGTGGCAGCCCGGTTCCTAACACTGAACCACCGGGCTCAGCCGAACAGACCGGCCCCGAGATAGAAGAGTGCGCCGATCGCCGCCGCTGCAGGCAGCGTGACCACCCAGGCGACCACGATGCTGCTCGCCACGTTCCACCGCACCGCCGACAGCCGCCGGGACGAGCCGACGCCGACGATGGCGCCGGTGATGGTGTGCGTCGTCGAGACCGGGATGCCCAGCCAGGTCGCGCCGAACAGCGTGATCGCGCCGCCCGTCTCCGCGCAGAAACCCTGCGCCGGCGTGAGGCGGGTGATCTTCGAGCCCATGGTGTGGACGATCTTCCAGCCGCCCATCAGCGTGCCGAGTCCCATCGCCGACTGGCATGTGATGACGACCCAGAAGGGGACGTGAAACTCACCGCCGAGCAGCCCCTGCGAATAGAGCAGTACCGCAATGATTCCCATCGTCTTCTGCGCGTCGTTGCCGCCATGGCCGAGCGAGTAGAGCGAGGCCGAGATCAGTTGGAGGCGGCGATAGCGGCGGTCGGCCGCGTTCGGAGTCGAACGCACGAACACCCAGCTTGTTATGAACACCAGCACCAGCGCGAGGATGAGCCCGATCGTCGGCGACAGCACGATCGCGAAACTGGTCTTGAGCACGCCGGACCACACGATGGCTGCGCTGCCTGCCTTCGCCATGCCTGCTCCGAGCAGACCCCCGATCAGCGCATGGCTGGACGAGGAGGGAATACCCAGCAGCCAGGTGATGACGTTCCAACTGATCGCGCCCATCAGCGCGCCGAAGATGACGCGCGCGTCGACGATCTCGGCGCTGACAATGCCCTTGCCCACCGTCTCGGCCACGTGAAGCCCAAAGAAGAGGAAGGCGATGAAGTTGAAGAAGGCGGCCATCGCCACCGCATGATGCGGCTTGAGGACGCGGGTCGAGACAACTGTCGCGATCGAATTGGCGGCGTCGTGCAGGCCGTTCAGAAAGTCGAACGCCAGCGCAATGCCGATCAGGCCGACCAGCAGCGGAAAGGAAATGACGGGATCCATCTCAGGCGTGGTCGAGCACGAGGCCCTGGATCTCGTTGGCGACATCCTCGAAGGCGTCGGTGATCTTTTCGAGATGGCTATAGATTTCGCGGCCGATGATGAACGCCATCGGCGATTTCTCGCCCTTGGCCTTGAACAACACCTTCAGGCCCTGCGCATGGATTTCATCGGCATGGCCTTCGAGGCGCACGATCCGCTCGGTCAGGCTGTGCAAACGGCCGGAATTGCGCCCCAGATCGCGCAGCAACGGCATCGCATCGGCGGTGATCCGCGCGGCTTCGACGATGATCCCCGCCATGTCGCGCATATGCGGTTCGAACTCCTTGACCTCGTACAGCATGATCGCCTTCGCGGTCTGGTTCATCTGGTCGATCGCATCGTCCATCGAACCGATCAGGCTGGTGATCGCGGTGCGGTCGAACGGGGTAATCAGCGTCTTGCGGACATCGACCAGCACGTCGCGGATGATATCGTCCGCGTCATTTTCCCGGTCGAAGATTTCCTGGCTGTGGGCCGGCATGTCGGGGCCACCCTGCAAAAGGCGCCCCAGAGCGTCGGCGGCGGCGACGTTCAGCGCAGCATGCGCTTCGAACTGCTCGAAGAAACGGCCCTGCTTGGGCAAGAGGGCCTGAAACCAGCGCACGATGGTGAACCTTTCTGCTGTATGGCGGCGCGTGGCCGAGACGACGCGTTCCGCCAGCCCAGGATTCCAAACCGGGGGTGTGAACTGCGCCAATATGAGTTTGAGATCGGGCTCGTCGACCGCCGCGGCTGCATCGGTCGGCATGAACCAGCGGGTTTGCCGCTCGTCCTTTTCCGGCCATTCGTCGAGCTGGGTGGTCACCGAGAAGGGGAAGATGTCGACCGTCGCCGGGCGTGAGGTGCCGTTGCGGCGCTGCTTGCGATAGTCATAGCTACCGATCGCATAGGGGCAGGCGATGCCGACGAGCCCGGCCTCCTCATAGGCTTCTTGGCTGGCGGCCTCGTGGCTGCGCAGCCCCTTGATGCGGTTTCCCTTGGGCAGAACCCACCTGCCGGTGTCGCGCGACGTGATCAGCATGACCTCGGTGAGGCCCGCTGGTGTCGTACGATAAGGCAGGACGGCAATCTGGCGGATGATTCGACTCCCCGGCGACGGGGCTCCCTACAAATGTGACAGTTATGTTGCAACGTTGACCGCGAATCGACCGCGCCGTCGCTCGCTTTCCCTTACGCCTGTCGTTCGTCGAACGTCCCCGTCGTTTCGTCGGCGGTATGCGACTTTGGTGGAGGCGGCGCGACGGTCGGTCGAAGTCGAAATGCGAGGCGGCGGGCAGGCGCCTATCCCCGGATCAACGGCACGGCACCGAACGACGCCGAGCCGCAGATCAGACTTTCACCGGGGGGCGAACGCCACGCCTCTCGGCGCACAACAGGAGCACGACCATGAACCGCATCTTCACCGCTTTCGCCGCCCTCGCTTCCGTCAGCGTCCTCGCCGTTCCGGCCTATGCGCAGCGTACCGCCGAGGTCGCGTACAGCGATCTCGACCTGTCGAGCGCAGCCGGTGCCGCCACGCTCAAGGCCCGCGTCCAGCACGCCGCGCAGCGCGTCTGCGCCTCGAACGGGGACCGCTCTCTGAGCAATAAAGTTGAAACCCGCGCCTGCTCGACGGTCGCGATGGCCAAGGCCATGCCGCAGGTCGAACTGGCGCTGGCCAAAGCCGGCACCCAATATGCCGATGCAGGCCGGGTAACCGTCGCCGCCAAATAATCAGCCTGGCGCGCTTCGCCCCCAAGACGCCTTACCGCAGCGCGCTTCAGCGACGGACATCCTACGGGATCGTCCGTCGCTGCTCCGGCACGAGCCATCTACGGCGCCGCTTGATCACTCCGGCGCATCTCCCATCTCCACAGCCACATGCGGCCGGACTGGCAATTTCCTCCGCATGGGACGCACCCTCGGGTTCCCTTACCCGGGGGTGCTTTCCGTTTTTCCCGCTTCATCTCGCAGCAGCACAGGACCGGTTCGCCTCCGCAACGGAACCCCTGCCGCGATGGCGCGTCCTTAGACCGGTCGTCCCGGACATCGTTCGGTTCGTCCCTGTCGGCTTGCCATCCCTTGAGATATTACGGTGATATAACGAGATGCTGTCCCGGTCCCATCAACCGGTGCTGGCGCCCCCTCCGGCGCTCGACCCCCTTCGCTTCAGCCTGTTCATCGATTTCGATGGCACGCTGGTCCCCCTGGTCGACCATCCCGACCTGGTCCGTGCAGACGGCGAACTGATCGAACTGCTGACGGCCCTCCACGCGCGCTTCGAAGGTCGTGTCGCCATCGTCAGCGGCCGGTCGGTCGCCCAACTCGACGCGATGGTCGGCCCTGTCGCTGGGCGGATCGCCGTCGCCGGCAGCCATGGCGCCGAGGTCCGCCTGGATGGACGGCTGGTCGAGCCCGAACGGCCGGCCGGTCTGGATGCCGCCATTGCCGAGGTGCGCAGCTACGGCGCCGGCCATCCCGAAATGTTCATCGAAGAGAAGAGCCACGGGGTCGCGATGCATTATCGCAAGGCGCCCATATTGGAGGAGCCGGTCCGCCGCCGTGCTGCCGCAATCGCCGAGCGCACGGGCTTGGAAGTTCAGCCGGGCAAGATGATGGTCGAGCTGCGCGGGCCCGGCTGGGACAAGGGGCAAGCGGTCGAGGCGTTGCTCGCCGAGGCGCCGCTGGCGGCCGGGGTGCCCGTGATGATCGGCGACGACCTGACCGACGAATCCGCCTTGCGGGTCGCCGAGGATCGCGGCGGTTTCGGCGTGTTGGTGGGGCCGGGCCGGGAGACCGCCGCGCGTTTCGGCCTGGCCGATGTCGGATCGGTGCGACGCTGGCTGTGGGAGGCAGCGGCATGACTGCGACGCTCGACCTCTGGCCGATCGGTAATTGTCAGGTGTCCGCCCTCGTCGACCGGGCGGGCCGCTTCGTCTGGGCCTGCGTCCCGCGCGTCGATGGCGATCCGGTCTTCTCTTCGCTGCTCGACAGCAACCGCCCCTCCGCCGAGGGAGCGCGCGGCTTCTGGGAGATAGACCTGGAGGACTGCGTCGACACCCAGCAGCATTATGTCCGCAACACCCCGATCCTCGTCACCCGTCATGCCGATGCGGCGGGCAATGCGATCGAGGTGATAGACTTCTGCCCGCGCATCCACCGGCACGGGCGGATGTATCGCCCGGTCGCCTTCGCGCGGATCGTGCGGCCCGTTTCGGGCAGCCCGCGCATCAAGGTGCGGCTGCGCCCTTCGCGCGACTGGGGGGCGTCGGCGCCCGATACGACGCGCGGCTCCAATCACATACGCTATCTGCTGACCGACACGACGCTGCGGCTCACCACCTCGGCGCCGATCGGCTGGATCGAGAGCGAGCGGCTCTTTCGGGTCGAGCGCCCGCTGCATTTCTTCCTCGGTCCCGACGAAAGCTTCGTCGGCGACATCGGTGACGCGCTCGACACGATGCTCGAACATACGACGCAGGAATGGCGGCACTGGGTGCGCGCATTGGCGACGCCGGTCGAATGGCAGGACGCGGTGATCCGCTCGGCCATCACGCTGAAGCTGTGCCAGCATGAGGAGACGGGCGCGATCGTCGCCGCACTGACCACCTCGGTCCCCGAACATGCCGACAGCCAGCGGAACTGGGACTATCGCTACTGCTGGATCCGCGACGCCTATTACACGGTGCAGGCGCTCAACCGGCTCGGTGCGCTCGACGTGCTCGAAACCTATCTCGAATATCTGCGCAACATCGTCGACAATGCCAAAGGCGGGCATATCCAGCCGCTCTATGGCGTCGGCGGCGAAGCGCGGCTGGTCGAACGGGTGGCGCCGCATCTCGACGGCTATCGCGGCATGGGGCCGGTGCGCGTCGGCAATCAGGCCTATGAGCAGATCCAGCATGACGCGTACGGCCAGATCATCCTGTCCAACGCCCAGGCCTTTTTTGACCAGCGGCTCTACCGCATGGCCGGTGAGGAGGACTTCCGCGCGCTCGAACGGGTCGGCGAATTGGCCTGGCAGGTCCACGACAAGCCCGACGCCGGCCTGTGGGAGTTGCGCACCAAGAGCCATGTCCACACCTATTCAGTCGCGATGTGCTGGGCGGCGTGCGATCGGCTGGCCAACGCCGCCCGTGCGCTGGCGCTGCCCGAGCGTGAGGCCTTCTGGCGCGACCGCGCTCTGCAGATCCGCGCCCGGATCGAAAGCGAGGCTTGGCGCGAGGATACGCAGCGCATCTCGGCCACCTTCGGCGGCGACGATCTCGACGCCAGTCTGATCCAACTGCTCGACCTGCGCTTCGTCGCGCCCGACGATCCGCGGTTTCAGGGCACGCTGCGCGCGGTCGAACAGGGTTTGCGGCGGGGCTCGCACATGCTGCGCTACGCGACCGAGGACGACTTCGGCCTCCCGCATACGGCATTCAACGTATGCACCTTCTGGTTGATCGAAGCGTTGTGGCTCACTGGGCGTACCGAAGATGCAAGGGAGCTTTTCGAGGAAATGCTATCGCGAAGGACCCGCGCCGGACTGCTGTCCGAGGATATCGATCCCGTCACGGGGGAACTGTGGGGCAATTATCCGCAGACCTACTCGCTGGTGGGGATCATCAACTGCGCCGCGCTGCTGAGCCGGCCGTGGAACGCCGTCCGATGAGCCGCCTGATCATCGTGTCGAACCGCGTCCAGCCGCCGACCGGCGAGGGCGGGGGCAATCAGGGCGGCCTTGCTGTCGCACTCTCGGCCGCGTTGCGTGAATCGAGCGGCATCTGGTTCGGCTGGTCGGGCGAAGCCACCGAGCAGTTCACCGGCCACATCAACTTGCGCCGCGCCTTCGGAGTCACGACTGCAACGGTCGACCTGGAGGAGCAGGACGTCGACGAATATTATAACGGCTATGCCAACCGGACGCTGTGGCCGCTGTTCCACTACCGCGTCGACCTTGCCGAGTTCGAAAGCGGTTTCGCCGAGGGCTATGAGCGGGTCAACCGCCGCTTTGCCGAGACGCTCCAGCCGCTGGTCGAGGAAGACGACCTGATCTGGGTCCACGACTATCACATGTTCCCGCTCGGCCGCTTCCTGCGAGACCGGGGCGTGCGCAACCGCATGGGCTTCTTCCTGCACATCCCCTGGCCGCCCTATCGCCTGCTGATGTCGCTGCCAGACCATCGCGAACTGGTCGAGACGCTGTTCGCCTATGACGTCGTCGGCTTTCAAACGCAGGACTCGCTCGAGGCTTTCCATGATTATGTCGTCCACGAAATGGGCGGAACGGTGGAGGAGGATGGCCGCGTGGTCGTGGGCGACCGGTCGGTCATGGCGCGCGCCTGCCCGATCGGGATCGACACCGACAATTTCCTGGAAGCCACGCGCTCACCGGCAGCGAAGGACGCCTTTGACCGGATGCGCGACAGCGCCAACGGGCGCGACATGATCGTCGGCGTCGACCGGCTCGATTATTCCAAGGGGCTTCAGGAGCGTTTCCTGGGCTATGAGCGGCTGCTCCAGCAGGAGGAGGGGCTTCACGGGAAGCTGTTCCTGCTACAGATCGCGCCGCCGTCGCGCGCCGACGTGCAGAGTTATCAGGAGATCCGCGCCGGGCTGGACTCGCTGTCGGGGCGGATCAACGGCGCCTATGCCGACGTCGAATGGGTGCCGATCCGCTATGTGAACCGCGGCTATCCGCGCGACCGGCTGGCAGGCATTTACCGCGCTGCCCGCGTTGGCCTCGTCACCCCGCTACGCGACGGGATGAATCTGGTCGCCAAGGAATATATCGCGGCGCAGGACCCCGAGGACCCCGGCGTCCTGATCCTGTCCCGTTTCGCGGGTGCTGCCGAGCAGTTGAGCGATGCCCTGCTGATCAACCCGCACAGCCCCGAGGACATCGCCGACGCGATCCAGAAGGCGCTCGCCATGCCGCTGGAAGAGCGCAAGGCCCGCTGGCGCGCTTGCATGGACAGCGTCGAGCGACAGGACGTGATGTGGTGGCGGCGCTGTTTCCTCAGTGCGCTGGCGGGAGAGGAGGAGTGTTCGCAGGCGGATGCGGCGTGAGGAACGAAAGTATGCAGCACGACTGCATATAGCGTCCCTGCTTGGTAGCTAAGGGAAGAAAAGTTTCTGTAGTTATGGCGTTCTGCCGGAGATAATGCACTCCAAGCTCAACGAGCGATAGACAAACAACATCCATTTCCGATCCTTTCGGTGGTGCGTGCTTGACACCGTCAACGTTTTTCTGCCTACAATTTCCAACGGGGCGGAAGGTAAGCGAAATGGTCTTTGTTACGGCGTCAGGCGGCAACCCACTGCGCACGGATTTCGGTTTCGGTGGTCTGACTGACATCGATTCGACGATCATTGCCAAGACGAGTGGCTCGTTAATTATTGAGGTGGAGGGTCTCCGCTATAGTTTCACTGGAACGAATGTCCGATATAATAGCAATGGCGAGCCTGTATCGGGTACGATTACCGGTATGGAGCTTTCGAGAGATGGAAATATTCTCCTCAATATCGATGGGTTCAGTGTCAGTGCAACGCAATTCTATCTAGCAACGTATGTGCCGGACAATCCGCTAAGGCTGATCCTGGCAGGCAATGACGAGTATCGTGGTAGCCCGCTTAATGATCTCATAGAGGACTCCCAAGGGCACAATATCTTCTGGGGCGGCGACGGCCGAGACATTATCGCCGGCAGCAGCGGCAACGACCACATCTACGGCCAATCGCCGGCAGGCGGGCCAGACGGCGACGATATTCTTAACGGGGGCGGTGGATCGGACTATATTCAAGGCAACGCTGGCGATGATCAAATCGGAGGCGGGCCGGGGTCGGATCGACTCAACGGCGGACAGGGTGCTGATAGCATCTACGCCGACGACGGCAACGACACGGTCAACGGCAATCGGGGTAATGACAATATCTCCGGCGTTCATGGCAATGATCTGCTGCGCGGCGGTCAGGGCGATGATCAGATTCACGGCGGCGATGGCGACGACGTCATCATGGGCGATCTCAGCATTGACAGACTTTATGGCGATAGCGGCCGCGACACCTTTGTTTTCGGTCCCGGCTCCAGCCCAATCGCAAGCGACGATACGCTGCTCGATAAGGTCTTCGACTTTGAAGATGGCGACCGCTTTGCGCTTGGCTTCCTTCCCAACGCGTTGTTGATCGAAAGGTCACCCCCATCCGGTAATGGTTTTATCGGCGATGCCCTTGCCGCAGCCGACGCCATGTTCTCGCAGCATCCCGGCAGCAAGGAGGTCGCGATCGTCTACAGTACCTACGGCGCATTCCTTGTATGGGACTCGCATGGCGGTGAGGTAATTGATTCGATCGTCTATCTGGCTCTCTCATCGTTCAAGCATGATTACGTACTGAGCGAGTTCGTCTGAGCATAGCGCGCGTTGGATATTCGAGCGCATTCGCTATGGGTGAAAACGCATCAGCATTGCAACGCCGCATTTCCCGCGTTGATGGCTGGACCCGGCCAACTCGAAAATAACCTAGATCGTTGGATCACGTTCGACAGGCGGTTCACATCAACTCACCGGCGCCCGTCGACGATAGCTGAGTGCCTCGGCGATATGCACCCGGCCGATGTCCTCGGCCCCCGCCAGATCGGCGATCGTTCGGCTGACGCGGAGCACGCGGTGATAGCCGCGGGCCGACAGCCGCATCGCTTCGGCGGCTTGCGCGAGCAGCTTGCGGCCGGCGTCGTCGAGGGCGGCGACGGTGTCGAGCAGGTCGCCATCGGCCTCGGCGTTGGTTCGCACGCCATGGCCGGCATAGCGATCGGTCTGGATCGCGCGGGCAGCGGCGACGCGGGCGGCGACTTCGTCGGAGCCCTCGGCGGGCGGGGGCAGGACGAGATCGGCGGCGCTGACGGCGGCGACGTCGACATGGAGGTCGATCCGGTCGAGCAGCGGCCCCGACAGCTTGGCCTGATAGTCGGCCGCGCAGCGCGGCGCGCGCGAGCAGGCGAGGGCGGGGTCGTCGAGGTGGCCGCAGCGGCACGGGTTCATCGCCGCGATCAGCTGGACGCGCGCGGGGAAGGTGACATGGGCGTTGGCGCGGGCCACGGTGACCTTGCCGGTCTCCAGCGGCTGACGCAGCGAGTCGAGCACGGTGCGCTGGAATTCGGGCAGTTCGTCGAGAAACAATATGCCGAGATGCGCGAGGCTGACCTCGCCGGGGCGGACCTTCAGCCCGCCGCCGACCAGCGCCGCCATCGACGCCGAATGATGCGGCGTGCGGAAGGGGCGTGCGCGGAGCAGGCGTCCGTCTTGCAACTCGCCCGCGACCGAGGCGACCATCGACACTTCCAGCGCTTCGGCCGGGGTCAGCTCCGGCAATATCCCCGGAAGACAGGCGGCCATCAGCGACTTGCCCGCGCCGGGCGGGCCGCTCATCAGCAGGTTGTGGCCGCCGGCCGCTGCGATCTCCAGCGCGCGCTTGGCGGTTTCCTGTCCCTTCACCTGGCGCAAATCGGCGAGGCGTGGGGGCAGGTCGGCGCTGCCCGGCCGCGGCGGGGTGAGCGGGGCGCCGCCCTTGAAATGGCCGATCAGCGAGAGGAGGTCGGGCGCGGCGATCACCTCGACGGTCGCGGCCCAGGCGGCTTCCGGTCCCTGCGCGGCGGGGCAAACGAGCCCGAGTTCGCGTTCGGCCGCGTGGAGCGCCGCCAGCAGCACGCCCGGCGCCGGGGCCACGCGCGCGTCGAGCCCGAGTTCGCCCACCACCAGATAGGCCGACAGCGTCTCCGCATCGATCACCCCCATCGCGCCGAGCAGGCCGAGCGCGATCGGCAGGTCGTAATGCGACCCTTCCTTGGGCAGATCCGCCGGCGAAAGATTGACGGTGATGCGCTTGGGCGGAAGCGTCAGCCCGATTGCCGACAGCGCGGCGCGCACCCGCTCGCGGCTTTCGGCCACGGCCTTGTCGGGCAGGCCGACGACGATGAAGGCGGGAACGCCGGGCGCCAGCTGCACCTGAACCTCGACCGCCCGGGCCTCCAGCCCGAGAAAGGCGACCGTCGCAACCCGCGCCACCATCTGTTGATTCCCCCGATGTTCGCCCTGTGTTCTAGTCGCGGCCGGCAGGCCTTGTCGAGGGCCGTGCGGATCCGAGCGGCGGCGAGGGCCCGCAGTGCGGGGTTGACCCCGGGAGGCCCGTCCGCGCATGCAGCAGCTAAAGGCCGACGCAGCGGCCACGGTGGGGCTACAGCGAATGAGCGAAGGTGGGACGGTCTGGACCAGATGGCCGATGTTGCGCGGTCGGGCCCCTGCCGACTGGGCGATGTTCGCGCAGGTCCTGCGAGACAAGGGCAAGACCGACGACGCGCTAGACCTGGCGCTGGCCGTGCTTGATCATCCGGAATGCGGCGGTCGTGCTCGCGTGATGGCGAGCCGGGTGCTGCACAAGGACGTTCCCAGCTGGCATTGGGGGCTGGTCCGCGATTCGGTGCGCAACAAGGCATATGAGGCGGCGCTTCGGCGCGTTGTCGGCCCCGACAGCCTGGTGCTCGATATCGGCGCAGGCACCGGGCTGCTGAGTCTGCTAGCGCTCCGCGCGGGGGCGGGGCGGGTGATCGCCTGCGAGATGAACCCAGCTGTCGCGCGCATGGCGATGGCGATCGCTCGGACCAATGGCGTCGAGGACCGGCTGACGATCATACCGAAGAATTCGGCCGAACTCGTGCTCGGCGAGGATATCGATCGGCCCGTCGACGTCATCGTGTCGGAGATCGTCGACAATATGTTGCTAGGCGAACATACGCTGGCGGTGCATCGCGACGTGGTCCCGCGGCTGTTGCGGCGTGGCGGCAGCGTGATCCCAGCCGAGGGGCGCATCCTTGCCGCGCTCGGCTATGATCCGATCCTGGAGAGTCGCCGCATGGGCAGCCATGAGGGATTCGATTTGTCGGCGTTCAACCGGATCGCGTCGCCCTCGCATCGGATCAAGGTCGGCGATCCGGGCGTGCGGCTGATGTCGGATGTCGCCTGTCTCTATGATTTCCGATTCGACGAACCCGACAGCTGGGGAGGAACGGCGGCAGAGCGATCGGTGGTCGCCGAGGCCGGTGAGGCCAACACGATCATCCAGTGGATGCGGATCGACCTCGATCGATCCGGGGCCGCGGACGCGGTGTACGAGGTTCGGCCGAAGCCTGGCGCGAGCTCCTGCTGGGCCGCAGTGTCCTGGCCGCTCGTTCGGCCAATCCGGCTGCAGGCGGGTGAGCGGCACGCCATCGCCGCAGTGCGCACCGACGCCACTTTGACGGTTTGGCTGGCGGGGTGACGCCGCAAGAGAGCGCCACCCCGAGCTTCTATCAGCTGCTCAGAAGATCGACATTACCGCTTTCGAAGCCCGAGACGCGGATGAAGCCCAGCTGGGTCGGCTGAACGCCGGGCAGGTCGATCACATATTGCTTCCAGCTGCCGGCGGGCAGGGGCTCGGGCGCTATGAAGCTGGTCGACTGGCTGGCGTTTACGACCGGCAGGCCCTTGCCATCGATCGCGCCCCACTCGATCTTCGCCTTCATGCCCGACAGGCGGGCGGCGGTTGGGTTGCCGAAGTCGAGCGTGACGCGCGTGCCGCCGGCATAGGCCTCGACCTTGGCGATGGCGACGGCGATGCGGCCCATGTCGCTCTGGAGGATGCCATAGCCGGCGGCGCCGGGTTTCAGGCTGACGGCCTTGCCGGTCTCGGCGGCGGCCTCGACCTTGGCGAGGCGATCCTCGAGCGCCTTGAGGCGCGTGTCGGTCTTCGATCCGCAGGCGGTGAGAAGGGGAAGGGCGAGCATGGCGCACAGCAATGAACGGCGCATGAGCAACTCCTGAAAAGACTGAACTGCGCGTGGCGAACGCCCGTGAAACGAAAAAGAGCCATCGGGCGAAACGATTCCTGCTATCCTGTTCCAGAGGGCGCCAGCGGAGCGCGGGAAAGAGCGCCATCGGGGCATTTCCACAGTCGCGGAGATTGACTCTCGCCGGCCTTTTGCCTAAGCGCGCCGACGATCAGCGGCTGCCGCGTGTCGGCGGCCCTTTTGTTTTTTGATTTGAGGCAGAGACAATGAAGCGCACTTTCCAGCCGAGCAACCTGGTCCGCAAGCGGCGCCACGGCTTCCGTTCGCGCAGCGCGACTCCCGGCGGCCGCAAGGTTCTGGCCGCTCGCCGCGCCCGCGGCCGCAAGAAGCTGTCCGCCTGAGCGATTGTCCCTACGCGGTGCTCGGGCGCCGCGCGGATTTTCTGGCAGCCAATGGGGGCAGGAGGGCGCCGATGCCCGGCTTCGTCCTGCTCGTCCGCCCGCGCGGTGACGACGACCCCATGATGCGCCTCGGCATCACCATCACCAAGAAGGTCGGCAACGCGGTGGTCCGGAACCGGATGCGCCGCCGTTTTCGCGAACTTGCGCGGGAGCTTTTTCCCATCGCCGGGATCGCAGGTGCGGACCATATATTGATCGGCCGGGCCGGCGGCATCGAGCGCGATTTCGCGCTGTTGCGCAGCGAGCTGCTGAAGGCGCTCGGCAAGGTCGCGCGGTGATCGGCCGGATCATCATTCTCCTGGCCCGCGCCTGGCAGCTGGGCCCGTCGATGATCCTTCCCCCCACTTGTCGCTACAGTCCCAGTTGTTCGGCCTATACGATCGAGGCCGTCTCGCGCTATGGCGCGCTCAAAGGCGGGTGGCTCGGGGTTCGCCGAATCTGTCGCTGTCATCCCTGGGGGGGATCGGGTTTCGACCCGGTTCCCTGACCATTTAAGGAATATCGGGAGTTTTTGGTGGAAAACCAGCGCAACATGATCCTCGCGATCGTACTGTCGTTGCTCGTCCTGCTGGGCTGGCAGTTCGCGAGCGAGCGTTTCTTCCCGACTCCCAAGGCCCCCCCGGCGGCGGCCAGGCCGGCTGTCGATCCCGCGGCGCCAGGCGCGCTTCCGACCGCCGGTGACGCCCCGCGTGTCCTGCGCTCGCGCACGGCGGTGCTCGGCAGCACCCCGCGAATCGCGATCGACACGCCGAAGCTGGCCGGCTCGATCAACCTGCGCGGCGCGCGGATCGACGACATCGTACTCAAGACATATCGCGAGACCGTGAAGAAGGATTCGCCGCCGGTGCGGCTGCTCTCGCCGCAGGGCTCGGCTGGTGCCTATTATGCCGGCTTCGGCTGGACCGGCGACGGTGTCGACGCGCCGGGTCCGAACAGCCTGTGGACCGCCGACCAGACCACGCTGCGCCCCGGCCAGCCGGTGACGCTCAGCTGGAACAACAATCGCGGTCAGCTTTTCCAGACGGTGATCGCGGTCGACCAGGACTATATGTTCACCGTCACCCAGCGCCTGATCAACAAGGGCGCGGGCGTCGTCGCCGCGCGGCCCTATGGCCTCGTCTCGCGCGACGGCGTGTCGAAGGATCATTCGACCTGGACGCTGCACACCGGCCCGATCGGCGTGTTCTCCAACAAGGCCAATTATGATTTGAGCTTCGAGAAGCTCGACGAGGCCGGCTCGGCCGGTGCACGCTTCTCGACAACGGGCGGCTGGCTCGGCTTCGGCGACAAATATTGGCTGACCGCCCTGGTGCCCGACGCCAAGGACAGCGTCGAGGCGGGCTTCCTGACCACCGCGCCCAAGGTCTATCAGGCAGTCCAGACGGGTCGCCCGCAGATCATCCGCCCCAACGCGGTCGGTACGGTCACGCAGCGCTTCTTCGCGGGCGCCAAGGAGGTCAATCTCCTCGACCGCTACGAAGAGCAGGGCGGCGTCGAACAGTTCGGCCGGGCGATCGACTGGGGCTGGTTCGAGATCATCGAGAAGCCGATGTTCTGGGTGCTCGATCAGGTGTTCAAGCTGGTCGGCAATTTCGGCGTCGCGATCATGATCCTGACCTTCCTGGTCCGCGGCATGATGTTCCCGATCGCGCAGAAGCAATTCCGTTCGATGGCCGGCATGCGCCGCGTCCAGCCGAAGATGAAGGAACTGCAGGAGCGCTACAAGGACGACAAGCCGCGTCTGCAGCAGGAGCTGCTGAAGCTGTACCAGGAGGAAAAGGTAAACCCGCTCGCGGGATGTCTGCCGATCCTGGTGCAGATCCCGGTCTTCTACGGCCTCTACAAAGTGCTGATGGTGACGATCGAGATGCGTCACCAGCCCTTCGTGCTGTGGATCAAGGACCTTTCGGCGCCCGATCCCGCGCATCTGCTGAACCTGTTCGGGCTGCTCGACTTCGAGCCGCCGGCCTTCCTGGGCATCGGCATCCTCGCGCTGCTGCTGGGCATTTCGATGTGGCTCCAGTTCAAGCTCAACCCGCAGCCGATGGACGATGCGCAGAAGCAGGTCTTCGCGCTGATGCCCTGGATCATGATGTTCATCATGGCGCCGTTCGCGGCGGGCCTGCTGATCTACTGGATTACCTCGAACTTCCTGACGATCGCTCAGCAGGCCTGGCTGTACCGGCAATATCCGGTCGAGCCCGTGCCGGCATCGGCCACCGTCGTGACGGCTTCCGCAAAGAAGAAGAAGTGACCGAGGAGGTTCCTTTCGAGGAGCTGCTGGAGCCCGCGCGGAAGCTGTTCGCGGGCCCCGTCACCTTCCTCAAGTCAGCGCCGGGGCTGCAGCATCTGCCGGAGCCCGACGCGCCCGAGATCGCCTTTGCGGGGCGGTCAAACGTCGGCAAGTCGTCGTTGCTCAACCGGCTGACCAACCGCACCGGGCTGGCACGCACCTCGAATACGCCGGGTCGGACGCAGGAACTCAACTTCTTCGACGTCGGCGCGGGCGAAGAGGGCGGCGTCCCGACGCTGCGGCTCGTCGACATGCCGGGCTATGGCTTCGCCAAGGCGCCGAAGGACATCGTCCGCAAGTGGCGCTTTCTGGTGAACGACTATCTGCGCGGGCGGGTGGTGCTGCGTCGGGCGCTGGTGCTGATCGACAGCCGCCACGGCATCAAGGATGTCGACCGCGAGATCATGGACATGCTCGACAAGGCGGCGGTGACCTATCACCTCGTCCTGACCAAGGCCGACAAGATCAAGGCGAGCGAACTGGCCGCGGTGACCGAGCGGACCGAGGCGGAGGCGCGCAAGCATGTCGCCGCGCATCCTCGCTTGCTGGTGACGTCGAGCGAGAAGGATTTCGGCATGGCCGAACTGCGCGCGGCGATTCTCGACGCGATCCGCTGAACGGCCGGCCGCGCGGCCGTCTCGGTCGCTTCCCGATGGTGCAGGGCCTTGCATCTGCCCACCACGGCGCTAGGCGAAGCGCGTGACCGATATGATCGACCCGCTCGCGCTCACTCAGCGCCTGATCGCCTGCCCCAGCGTGACGCCCGCCGATGCCGGTGCGATGGCGGTGATCGCCGAGGCGCTCGAGGGGCTGGGTTTCGCCGTCCACCGTTTCGCAGCCGGTGGACCACCCGACGGACCGATCGAGAATCTGTTCGCCATCCGGGGCGACGGCGGGCCGCATTTCGCCTTTGCGGGGCATAGCGACGTCGTTCCCCCGGGCACCGGCTGGACGGGCGATCCCTTCATTCCCGCGATACGTGGCGACCTGCTCTACGGTCGCGGGGCGGTCGACATGAAGGGCGCTATCGCCGCCTTCATTGCAGCGGTCGCGCGGATCGAGCAGGAACGTGGCACGATCAGCCTGATCATCACCGGTGACGAGGAAGGCCCCGCCACGCACGGGACGGTTGCCCTGATCGACTGGATGAACGCGCGCGGCATTCGTCCCGATCTTTGTCTCGTCGGCGAACCCACCTCGACCCACCGGCTCGGCGACATGGTCAAGATCGGACGGCGCGGCTCGGTCAACATCTGGATCGAGAATGCCGGGACGCAGGGCCACGTCGCCTATCCGCATCTCGCCCGCAATCCCGTGCCCGAGCTCGTACGGGCGCTGGCGGCGCTCGATGCGCTGCACCTCGATGACGGAAATGTCTGGTTTCAGCCGTCCAATCTCGAGATCACGACGGTCGACGTCGCCAATGCCGCGACCAACGTGATCCCGGCGAAGGCGAGCGCGCGGATCAACATCCGCTTCAACGACGAGCATAAAGGCGCCGAACTGGTCGAACTGGTGCGCGCCACCGTTCTCGCCCATGCGCCGCACGCCGAGATCCGCGCGGCGATCTCGGGGGAGAGCTTCATCACCCCGCCGGGGGATTTTTCGGCAATGGTGTCCTCGGCGATCACCAAGGTCACCGGGCTGGTACCGGAGCTGTCGACAACCGGCGGGACCTCCGATGCGCGCTTCCTGTCGCGGATATGTCCGGTGGTCGAGTTCGGCCTGTGCAACGCGACGATGCATAAGCTCGACGAGGCCGTCGCCGTGGCCGACCTCTACGCCCTCACCGACATTTACGAAGAGATTGTTCACACCGCCCTGGCGCGCTGAACGGTTGCACGGGCGACAGGAGCCGCTATAGCTGCGGCGTACGCGGGCGTGGTGAAATTGGTAGACGCGCCGGACTCAAAATCCGGTTCCGCAAGGAGTGTCGGTTCGAGTCCGACCGCCCGCACCAGAGCTTTTTGGCTCATTCTTCGATTACTTCCGCCACTTCCCCTCCACCGCCTTCGGCGGTCCCCCTCCCCGTTCCTGGGAGGAACTGGTGTATAGTGTGCGGCAAAGTTCCTCCCCGGGACGGGGAGGGGGACCATCCGGAGGATGGTGGAGGGGAATGCGGTACTTTTGGGCCGGGCCTATCTCGCATCACATATGCAATACTTCCCCAAAACATTGCCATGGCTGACAGTGGTGGCAAATTACATCCGAGATAAGACAGAAAAGTCCAGATGGAGGGATGTATGCAGCGCAGCACTGTAAAATCTGCATCGCGAACGATTCAGGTTCTCGAGCTATTTCAGCAGAAAAAACGCCCCCTTCGACTGAACGAGATATACCGAGAGCTCAATTATCCGCAGTCGAGCGCGACAAATCTTTTGAAGAGTTTAGTTGTAGCTGGTTATCTCAACTATAATCGCTCAACTATGTCATACCTGCCGACGCTTAAGGTCAGCAGCTTGGGCAGCTGGCTCTCGACGACGCTGAACAGCTACGGCGAACTCGACCGCCTGATCCAGGACATTCACAGCCGCACCGGTGAGACGGTCGGGCTTGTGTCGCAGAACGACCTGTTCATCCAATATGTGCGCTTCGTCAGCAACGTCGATGCGCCCTATTCGCGGTTGCAGGAACTCAATATGCCGCCCGACGAAGGCACGATGCGGCTGATGGTCGACTCGTCGGCGGGCCTCGCGATGCTCAGCCGCCTCAGGGATCGGGAAATCGACAAGATCTATCGCTACTCGCGGCACTATAATCGCGACTCCGACGCGGTTCCCGATTTCGAGGAATTCATGCGTGAGGTTCGCTGGGCGCGGCAGGTCGGCTATGCGTTTCTGCCCAAGAAGCCAGAGCCCGAACTGGCGTCGATCGCGATTGCGCTCGACCAGCGCGTGCACGGCATTCCGCTCGCTGTCGGCGTAGGCGGGCTCGTCGAGTCGATCTCGAAGCGGAAGAACGACATCCTGCGCGTGATGCGCGAAGCGATCGCGTCCTTCCATTCGACCCAGCTGCTGGTGCAAGCCGGCGAGGAAGACGTGCACTACGCTCAGGCCAGCTGACCGACAGCGGTCCTCACAAAAGCAATGGGACGGGATCGCATGGCGGCCCCGTCCCATTGTCTTTGTGCAATAGGCCAGCTCAGGCTGGTTCGCGCGCTTCCGGAGAGGCGGGGGCCGCAGCGAAATCCAGCCCTCGGAAGCCGTCGCGAATGACGGCGGTGCACGCCTCGTTGAACTTCAGAAAGCCGCCAGTGAAGATGGTCAGGCCGCGCGGCTTGCCCTCGACATTGGCGCCGACATACCAAGTGTTGGCCTTGGACACGAGCGTGAGCTCGGCCAGACCGCGCACATGGTCCATCCACTGCTGCTCCGCTTCGGCGCTCGCATCGACCGTGGCGAGGCCATTGTCGCGCATGTGGGTGATGACCTGGCAGATCCAGTCGACATTCTGTTCGTCGAGGGTGATGATGTTCGCCAGCGCGGCCGGGCCATTGGGACCGCACACCATGAACAGATTGGGGAAGCCTTCCATCATCAGGCCGAGGAAGGACTGAGCGCCGTCGGCCCATTTGTCGCGTACGGTGCGTCCGTCGCGGCCGGTCACCTCGAAGGCGAGCAGCGCGCCGGTCAGGCCGTCATAGCCGGTCGCCAGAATCAGCGTGTCCAGTTCGACCTCTCCGGCAGTCGTACGCAGGCCGGTCTCGGTGACGCACTCGATCTGATTGGCGAGGCAGTCGACGAGATGCACATTCGGCTTGTTGTACATCTCGTAATAGCCGGTATCGAGGCAGGGGCGGCGCGCCAGAATGGGGTAGCCCTTTGGCTTCAGCCGTTCGGCGGTGTCCTGATCCTTGACCGTCTCGGCGATCTTCCCGCGCACGAAATCGGCGACCTGCTCGTTAGCCTCGATGTTCGTCAGCAGATCCGAGAAGAGGCCGATGAAGTTCAGGCCGCCGCGTGTCCAGGCATCCTCCATCAGCGCGCGGCGCTGGCTGGGCGTGATGCTGAAGAAAGGACGGCTCGTGGTGGGGCGTACGCCGCCTAGGTGACTGGCGCGGGCAGAGGCACGAATGCCCTGATAGTTTCGCTTGAGCTCGGCGACATAATCGGCCTCGAGCACGGTGTTGCGCATCGGGAAGGCAAAGCTGGGGGTGCGCTGGAACACGTGGAGGGACCGGGCTTCCTCCGCCACGACCGGAGCGATCTGAATACCGGTGGAGCCGGTTCCGACCAGGCCGACGCGCTTTCCGGCAAAGCTGACCGGCTGGTGCGGCCATTTGGCGGCGCGGAGGATTTCGCCCTTGAACGTATCGAGACCGGGGAACTCCGGGTCTTTCGGGATCGACAGCGGGCCGGTGGCCATCACGCAATAGGTGGCTTCGATGGTCGCGCCGCCGTCGGTCTTTGCAACCCACAGCGTCCGTGCCTCGTCCCATGCAGCGCTGACGACGCGGGTATTGAAGCGGAAGTGCGGACGCAGGTCGAGCTTGTCGGCGACGTAATTGGCATAGGCCAGGATTTCGGGCTGGGCCGCGAACTGCTCGCTCCAGGTCCATTCCTGTTGGATCTCGTCGGAGAAACCGTAGCTATAGTCGACACACATCAGGTCGCAGCGCGCGCCCGGATAGCGATTCCAGTACCAGACCCCGCCGACATTGTCGCCCGCTTCGACTGCGACCAGCGACAGGCCCATTTCGCGCAGGCGGTGTACGGCATACATGCCGCCGAAGCCGGCGCCGACGACCAGCGCGTCGACGCGCGTCACCTCGCCTGCACCTTGCGATCCCCCGATATCCGTCATTCTTCAGAACCCTCAGTCATCTCTCTGGACGACCATGCCGCGCCTGTACGAAGCATCCGAACGAAAGCCGGGTGGCGCGCGAACAATCACATCCGTGCACGGCGCGAGCGGCCGCCGGATTGGGCGCACGAAAAAGGGGGCCCCGAAACGGGACCCCCTTTCGCCGGGAAAGGCCGGTCAGAGCTTGAAGGTGACTTCGGCGCCGAGCACCCGTCCCTTGTTGATCGACGAGAAAGTCGACCCCGCGAAGAAAGGCAGCGGCGAGACATTGCCCTCGGTCTGATCGTCGAACAGATTGTTGCCGTAGATCGAGAATTTCCAGCGGCCGTCCGGCGTTTCATAGGCGGCGGTCAGGTCGATCATGTTGGCCGAGGTCAGCACGCCGGTATTAGCGTCGTTCGAGAACGAGGCGTCGCGATGGGCGTAGCTCACGCGCGCCGTGAACTCGCCGCCATTCGGCAGGTCATGGTCGAAGGTCGCGGCGGCGCCATAGGTCCAGGGCGACAGGCGCGGTGGCTTCAGCGCGAAGTCGCGGGCATTGATCACGCCATCGGCGGTCAGGTCGAAGAAGATCTTCTTGTACTTCGCATTGGTGTAGCCGAACTGGCCGTTCAGCGTCAGATGCGCGAACGGGCGCAGCGTCGCTTCGGCCTCGACGCCCTGCAGCCGCAGGTCGGCCGAATTGCGGATCACCTGGGTGGTACCGATCGGCAGCACGGGGGTGATGATCTCGCGCTGCATGCCCAAGACCGTGTTGTGGAAGGCGGCGAGGTTGAGGCGCAGCGTCCGGCCGAAATCGCGCTTCAGGCCGATCTCGAACGAGTTCTGCTTCTCGGCATCGAACGGCCCTGGCGCAACACTGGCATTGCCGTTGCGGAAGTTATAGCCGCCGCTGCGGAAACCGCGCGCGAAGAAGCCGTAGAGCTGGGTTGCGCTGTCGGGTTGCCATTGCGCGCCGAGACGGAAGGTCGGGTCGCTCCAGCTCTTGGAGTCGCGGAAGCCGTAGTTGGTGCAACCCTTGAGCCCGACCGGATCGCAGAGATTGCCGATCAGGTTGGCGACCCGGACCCGCTTGCGCTCGTGGGAATAGCGGAGACCCGCGTTGAGGGTGAGCGTGTCGGTCGCGTGCCAGTCGGTCGAGAAGAAGGCACCGAGCGTCTTCTGATGCTGGATGCCGCCGCCGGAGATGCGCAGCGCGCCGCGTGCAAGCCGGCGAAGTTCGACATAGTCGATCTTCTGCTGGAAGAAATAGAGGCCCGTCGTCACGTCGAAGCGGCCGAAGGTGCCGGCATAGCGCAACTCGTTGCTCCACTGATGCTGGCGGGTCAGCGTGTCGGCGTGGAAGGTGTAGCTGGGCGATGAGTCGATGTCGCTGGTGACGAAGCCTTCATAAGCGCGATAGGCGAGGATGTTGGTGATCTTGCCATCGCCGAAGGCGGTGTCGAGATTGGCTTCGAGTGAGGCCTGGTCCCAGTTGTTCCGGGTCACGCCTTCCTCATCGACGCTGATGCCGAAGCTCTCGCGCGGGAAGAGCCCGAAATTGCTGACGACGGCGCCATCGCCGCGGATGCGGCCATGTTCGTAGCGACCGACGATGTCGAGCGTTTCGGTCGGCGTGAAGCGCAGCGCCGAACGGACGATCAACGTGCGCGAGGCGCCGAAATCGTGGTTGCCGTTGAACTTGTTGTAGAACCAGCCATCGTCGTCGTTGTAATAGACTGCGATCTTGGCGGCGAGCTTGTCGGTGACGATCGGGCCCGAGACGACTGCGCTGGCGATCTTGTTGAGGCCGGTTTCCACCGCGACGCGCGCATTGACGGCGAGTTCGTTGCCCGGCGTCGAGGTACGAACGACCACGGCGCCGCCGGTCACGTTGCGACCGAACAGCAGCCCCTGCGGACCGCGCAAGACTTCGACGCCTTCCAGGTCGAACGTGTCGAACAGGATGCCGGCGCTGATGCCCATATAGACGCCGTCGACGAACACGCCGACGGTCGGATCGATCGACGGAATCGAGCTGTTGATGCCGAGACCGCGGATCGAAAAATTGGCATAGCCGGGTGAGGTGCCGACGTCGTCGAGTTGGACGTTGGGCGCACTGTAGCCGAGGCTGTCGAGGGTACGGACATGCTGGTCAGCCAGCTGCTTGGAACCGAAGGCGGTCACCGCGAACGGCACCTGCTGGACATTTTGTGCATCGGCCCGCTTGGTTGCGGTCACGACGATGTCTCCGAAAGCGGAGTCGTCTGCCGCCTGCTCCTGCGCCGCTTCGGTCTGTGCCACTGCCGTTGTGGAAAACGCCAGAAGCGCACAGCCGCCGCACAGCGCCGCCAGCGTCTTGAGTCGAGCCCCCATCATCCATCTCCCCGAAAAATGCCTATATCAAATGCCGGCTGCCATTTCCGCCCTTTCCCTGAGGAAAGCGCACCAGGTGCCGGTCTGCCTGGTGAAATTGCTGGATCGTGCGGCGGATTGGCAATCACGGCCCTCCGCAACGTGCCATAATCACAACCGCGATTGCCCGGTCAGCGGCCGAGCCGGTGCCCGATGCCGCCATCGACCGCGATCGACTGACCGGTGATGAAGCTTGCCCGCTCGCCTGCCAGCCACAGTGCGGTCTGCGCGATGTCGGTGGTTTCGCCGAGCCGCCCGAGCGGGGTCTGTTCGACGCGCAGCGCGAGATTGTCCTCCGACAATATGGCCAGCACGCCTTCGGTCGCGACGGTCGAGGGCGCGATGGCGTTGACGCGGATGCCCTTGGGACCGAGCTCGACCGAGGCTGCGCGGGTGAGGCCGTCGACGCCGGCTTTGACTGCCGAGTAGAGGATGCTGCCGCGGCTGCCGAGGCGTCCGGCCATCGACCCGATGTTGATGATCGAGGAGCCTGACGCCATGTGCGGTGCGGCGGCCTGCATGCCCCAGACGATGCCCGCGAGTCCGACACCGGTCATCCGCGCGAAGGTTTCGGGCGTGATGTCTTCGAGCGGATCGTAGCGGTTCCACATCGCATTGTTGACGAGGATGTCGACCCGGCCGTGGCGCGTCACGCAGTCGGCCATCGCCGCCGCGACGGCATCGCGATCCGACACGTCGGCTGCCAGGCCGATGGCGTCGCCACCGCGCGCGACGATCTCGTCCGCAGCGGTCTGCGCCCAATGCTGCTTGAGATCGAGGAGCACGACCTTGGCGCCTTCGTCGGCGAACAACTCGGCCATGGCCTTGCCCAGTCCGCGTGATGCGCCGGTGATGACCGCAACCTTGTTCTCGAGTTCCCGTGCCATGTTCGCTCCTCTCAGACTCGCCCCCTAGGACCGGTCGCTGTGGCGGCGGGTGCATTTCCGTCGGCTGTGAGGAACTATCGCCAGCTTGATAGTTGAAAATGGGCGGAGTGCCGGTTTGACAGGCGGCGCGCACGAGACTGCTTTCCCCAAGAAAATCGCAGAGGGAGAGTTGGATATGGGCGACGATATGCAAAGCCGGGCAGGCGCCGTCGTGCTGGTGACCGGCGCCGTTCGCGGTATCGGGCTGGCCTGCGCCCGGCGCTTCGCCGCCGCCGGCGACAGGGTCGTCATCGCCGACCGCGATCCGGCCTGTCATGCGGTGGCGGCCGGTCTCGGCCCCGCGCATATGGGCGTGGAAATGGACGTTGCCGATCCCGTATCGGTGTCGCAGGCGCTTTTCCTGATCGAGGCGCGGTTCGGTTCCGTCGATATCCTTGTCAACAATGCCGGCATCGTCGACGCCCAGGCGCGTCCCTTTCTGGACGTGCCTGCCGAGGTCCTCGACAGGCTGCTGGCGATCAACCTCGATGGCCCTTTCCTGCTGGCGCGCGCGGTCGTGCCCGGCATGGCGCAGCGCGGCGGCGGCGCGATCGTCAATATCGGGTCGGGCGCGGGGGTGCGGGCGTTGCCCGGCCGTACCGCTTATGGCGCAACCAAGGCGGCGCTGCTCGGGCTGACGCGGGCGCTGGCGGTCGAGCTGGCACCGGCCGGGATCCGCGTCAACGCGGTGCTGCCGGGCTATACCGACACCGACATCATTGCGGCACTGGAGGCCGAGGGCCGCTTCGAACGCGAGCATGTCGCGGGGGCGATTCCGCTGGGTCGGCTCGGGCGGCCGGAGGAGGTTGCCGAAGCGGTGTTCCGCGTCGCGCGGCTGGATTTTTGCACCGGCGCCTCGCTGCCGGTCGATGGCGGTGTCGATGCCTTCGGTGCCGCATCGAAAGCCTCTAGCAGCGTCGCACCGCAGGGCCGGCCGGATGGTGCCATTGTCATCACCGGAGGGGCCAAGGGAATCGGTGCGGCGACGGCGGCGCTGTTCCTGTCGCGCGGGCATCGGGTGGCGGTGATCGACAAGGATGAGAGAGCCCTGTCGACCGTTCCGGCAGGCATCTTGCCGATCCGGGCAGACGTGACCGATGCTGCGGCGATGGCGGCTGCCTTTGCGGAGGCGGTCCGGCAATTGGGTCCGGTGTCCTGTTTTATCGCCAATGCCGGCGCCGTCGACCCGCTGATCCCGACCGCCGAGCAGGATGTTGCCGACTTCCGGCGGATCGTCGCGATCAACCTCGGTGCAGCCATGCATGGAGCGCGCGCGGCGGCGGCCCACATGAGGGAGAAAGGGGGGGGCGCGATCGTGAACATCGCGTCGATCGCTTCGGTCCTCGGTCTGCCGGCGCGGAACGCCTATTGCGCGGCCAAGGCGGGCGTCGCGATGTTAACCCGCAGCCTCGCCTGTGAACTGGCCGCCTTCGGCATCAGGGTCAACGCCGTCGCGCCCGGCTATATCGAGACGCCCGGCGTCGCGCGGCTGCTGGAAAAGGGCGAACGCAATGCTGACGGCATCCTTGCCCGGACTCCGCTGCGCCGATTGGGGCGGCCCGAAGAGATCGCCGAGGCGGTCGCCTTCCTCGCTTCGGATGCAGCCTCCTATGTGACCGGCGCGACGCTGGCGGTGGACGGCGGCTATGCCGTCGACGGACGCGCCGAGCTCTGATCGCATATGAGATACTGCCGCGACACTCTCCGCTTCGATGTGTCCTGCGCCCGCCAGCGCATATGCCGCCCTGCAAAGGAGATGGAGCTATGAGTCAGGTCAGACTGGACGTGTCGGAACATGTGGCGCTGGTCACGATGGATAATCCGCCGGTCAATTCCCAGAACATGGACTTCGTCGAGGAACTGACGGCGGTGTTCGACAGCTTCAACGACCGCGACGACGTGCGGGTCGTGGTGCTCACCGGCGCGGGAAAATGCTTCTCGGCGGGCGCCGACCTCAAGAACCGCCCCGACCTGTCGCAGCCTGGCGCGCGCTGGGCGCGCAACCGCAAGGTCCGCGAGATCAGCTACGCGATCGCGGACAATGCCAAGCCGACCATCGCCGCCGTCAACGGTCCGGCGCTGGGGGCAGGTCTCGGTCTCGTCGCCAGCTGCGACATCATCGTCGCGTCGGAAGCGGCGGTTTTCGGCCTGCCGGAGGTCGATGTCGGCCTGATGGGCGGCGGCAAGCATGCCGCGCGCATCCTGCCCCATTCGCTGGTGCGTCGCATGATGCTGACCGGCTACCGCGCCCCAGCCGCCGAACTCTATCGTCGCGGCATCATCGAAGCCTGCCTGCCGCATGAGGAGCTTCTGCCCTTCGCCATGGACATGGCGCGCAACATCGCGAGCAAGAGCCCGCTGGCGACGAAACTGGCCAAGGACTCGATGCGCACGATCGAGAATATGACGCTGCGCGACGGTTATATCTATGAGCAGGGTAACACCGCGCTCCTGTCCAAGTCGCACGATGCCGCCGAGGCGGTGGCCGCCTTCGTCGAGAAGCGCGCGCCGAACTTTCTCGGCCGCTGAGGAGAGGGCGGGCCATGGGTTGGGCGAGCGACTGGAACTTCGGCGATCTGCTGGACGCCACCGCATCGGTCGTTCCGGCCGATCGGCCGGCGATCATCCATGGCGATCGGGTCATCGACTGGGGCGAGTTCGATTCCCGCACCAACCGGCTGGCGAGGGCGATGCTTGACGGCGGACTGCAGGCGGGTGACCGCGTCGCCATATTGGCGCGGAACATCCCCGAGTTCATCGAGATCGCCTGCGCTGCGTTCAAGGCCCGGCTGACCCACGTCAATATCAACTATCGCTATACGACGGCCGAGGCCGAATATGTCCTGGCCGACTGCACGGCGGCCGCGCTGTTCTACCAGGCCGAATTCGCGCCAGTCGTCGCTCCCATCGACGGCCGTCTCGACCATCTGCTGTTGTCGATCCAGATCGACGGCGGCGGCGCCTATGACGCTATGGTCGAGCAAGGCGACGGCTCGCCGCTGGGCATCAATCGTTCGCCCGAGGATGGCTACCTGCTTTATACCGGTGGCACCACGGGCAAGCCCAAGGGCGTGATGTGGCGCGCCGCCGATGCGCGCCGCGTCCAGCTCGAATCGCCTGTGGTGAAGACCGCGATCCTGTCGATGCACGACCATATCCAACAGGTGGCGAACAATGCGGCACCGGGGCGGGTGTTGCCGGCCTGCCCGCTGATGCACGGCGCGGGCCTCAACAGCTGCATGGCGGAGCTGATCATGGGGGGCACCGCGCTGCTGCTCTCGAAAGATCGCTTCGACGCCGAGGAATTGTGGGACGTGGTCGACGGCTGGCAGGTCACCCGCGTCCTGATCGTCGGAGACGTCTTCGCCCGTCCGATGGCGCAAGCGCTGACCGCGCATCCGGGCCGCTGGTCGCTCGCCTCGATGCGGGTGATTTCGTCGGCGGGTCTGATGTGGAGCCGCGAGGTCAAGCAGGAGCTGGTTCGGCTGATTCCTCAGATTGTTCTGGTCGATATCCTGGGTGCTTCCGAAGCTTCGGGACTCGGCTATGCGGTGACGACCGCAACCCAGGAGACGCCCACCGGCTTCTTCGAGCCGGGCCGCCAGACCGTGATCATCGACGTCGAGAGCGGCAAGCCGCTGCCCGACGGCGTGCCGGGCGAAGGCTGGCTCGCGCGCCGCGCCCCGTTCGCCAAGGGCTATTATGGCGATCCGGACAAGACCGCCGCGACCTATCCGCTGATCGACGGAGAACGCTATGCCGTGCCGGGCGACATTGCCGAACGTATGCCCGACGGGCTGATCCGGCTGGTCGGTCGGGGCAATCTCTGCATCAACAGCGGCGGCGAGAAGATCTTCGTCGAAGAGGTCGAGGAGGCGCTCAAGCGGGCGCCTGGGATCGAGGATGCGATGGTCGTGGGTGTACCAGACGAGCGCTGGGGCAAGGCGGTCGTGGCGCTGGTCAAGACCAGCAGCGGCTTCGATCGCGACAATGTCCGCGCGGTCCTCGAAACCGATCTGGCGCGCTACAAGCTGCCGCGTCGCCTGGTTGAAGTTGCCGAGATGCCGCGCCATGCGAGCGGGAAGGCCGACTATCGGCGAGCGCTCGACCAGCTCGGGCCTATCCTCTCCGCCGACCCGCTGGCTTGATCGATGGCGCAATCCCAGGCGATCGTGACCGGCGGGGCGCGCGGGATCGGCAATGCCATTGCCCGGATGCTCGCAGCGCAGGGCTGGTCGGTGACCATGTTCGATCGCGATGCGGCGGAGGTGGCCGCAGCAGCGGCCCAAGCGGCGAGTGAGGGCTTCGACATGGCCGGCCGCGCGGTCGACATAACCGACCGCGCGGCGGTCGCGGAGGCCATTGCGGACATCGACAAGCTCGACCTGATCGTCAACAACGCCGGCATTGCCGCCGAACTGCTGCCCTTCGCGCAGCTTAGTCGCGCCGATTTCGATCGCATGCTGCGGGTGAACGTCCATGGCAGCTTTGTCGTGGCGCAGGAGGCGGCGAGGCGGATGGCGGGCGGGGCGATCGTCAACATTGCGTCGCGCGGTTATCTCGGCGGGGCCGGCGCGGCGCACTATGTCGCATCGAAGACTGCCGTTGTGGCGATGACCCGGGCGATGGCGGTCGAACTGCGCTGGCGGAAGATCGCGGTCAACGCGGTGGCCCCCGGCATGGTCGAAACGCGCATGATCGCAGACTTCACCGATGCGATGCGGGCGCAGCTGACCGCGCTCGAGCCAAGCGGTGCCGCGCTCGCTCCGCGCTCGATCGCATCGGCGGTCGCCTATCTGGCGTCGGAGGACGGCCGCAAGCTGAACGGGCAAGTGATTCTGGTCGACGGCGGAAAATCGCTCGGCGTCGAGCCCCTCTGACGGAACGGACGATGACAGAAGGCCTGCTGGCGCTAGGCGCGACCCGTTTTCTCGCGAACATGCATGATGCCGTGGCGGCGCTGTTGGCCCCCGAAGTCGCTGCGCGGTGCGCGCTGGTCGACGCCACGCCTCCCGATTGTGCGACGCCATTGCTCGACCTGTCGGATGCGCAGTTCGAGCAGGGTTTCTTGACGCCCGCGCTCGACCTGGCCGATCATCTGCAGTCACTTCCGGCCGAGCGGACCAGCCTTCTGCTGCTCGGTTCGGTCGACCATCTGGGCGAATGGCATGCGGTGCCCGCAGCGGCCCTTGCAGGCTTCGCGATCGGGCTCACACGCTCGCTGGTGCTGGAGCGGATGCATGCCGGTCTCGTCGTCAACATGATCGCCTTCCCCAGGGATCGCTCCCGCCTCGCCGAAGGCTGGCTCGGGCAGGCGGCACAGCTGGCGGCCACGCTGCTGTCGGCGAGTGGGGTGAACGGCCATGTCCTGCCCTTCGACGGCGGCGCCAATTTGAGGATGACCAAGGCCCGGAAGCGGTAGTAGGACTGTCCGCACGACGTGGCCCGCTTCGGCACGGGGCCGCGCGCAGGGATAGGCTATGCTGGCTGGCGTCAAGTCCGCGCTGCGGACGTTCGAGATCATGGAGCTTTTCGCAGAGCGCCGCAGACCGCTTCCCCTGCACGAGATCCACACCACGCTCGGCTATCCCCAGTCGAGCACGACCCAGTTGCTCAAGAGCATGGTCGGGGCCGGCTATCTCAACTATAATCGCGAGACCCGCACCTATCTGCCGACGACGCGCTTCTCGCATCTCGGCAGCTGGCTGCCCGGCTATATCCAGGCGTCGGGCGGCTATCGCGAGATGATCAGCGAATTGCAGCGGCGGACCGACGAAACGGTCGCGCTCGTGACGCAGAACGACCTGTTCATCCAGTACGTGATCCTGCTCACGCCCTCGCACGAATACAAGATGGCGCCGCGCGTCGGTGCGATGCGCAAGCTGGTCGATTCGTCGTCGGGCATCGCGATGATGGCGCGCATGGACGATGCCAAGATCGACAAGCTGCGTCGCTATTCCAACGCCTATGCGACAGACGACAGCGAGCGCGTTTCGCTGACGGAGCTGATGCAACAGATCGGCCGGGTCCGCGTGCTCGGCTACTCGCATGTCCCGCACCGCCCTACGATGGAGGTCTCGTCGATCGCCATGCCGCTCGATGCCGATCTCTACGGCATCCCCCTGGCGATCGGGGTGGGGGGCTTCGCCGAACGGATCGATGTCAATCGCGACCGCATCGTATCGATCATGCGCGACATCATCGCCGAGTTCGAACAGGGAGCGTTCGCCCCGTCGCCGATGCCCCAGAGCGACGACGACTGACCGGAGCGCCATCGGCTATCGCAGACGTGATAGTTCGCAAGCGGAAGCGATGCGCGCATGGCGAGCGCTGCCCTCTGCCTAGGATGGCTGTTCGATAGGAGAGGGCAGGGCGTCATGGTGGACATCGCATTTCTGGGCGAGCATCGCTGCAGGCTGGGTGAAAGCCCCTTGTGGGATATGCGCAACCAATGCCTCTGGTGGGTTGACGCGCGCGCCATGGCGATCTTCGCGGCAAAGCCCGACGGCACGCTGCTTTCACGCTGGGACTATGCCGAACTTCCCGGCAGCATCGCGCTGGCCGAGCGTGGCCTGCTCGTCGCTTTCGCGGATCGCTTCTGCTTGGTGGACGCAGCGGACGGCACTGTCCGGGAGCTCGCCCCCCTGGCGCGGCCAGGGGGATCCACCCGCTTGAACGACGGTAAGCTTGATCGCCGGGGGCGCTTCTTCTTCTGCGGGGAGACGCAACTCGACGACGTCTCTACCGGACACCTCTGGCGGCTGGGACGCGACAGCTCGCCGGTGGCGCTGGCGGACGGCATCCGGATCGGCAACGCTATCTGCTTCTCGCCCGACGGTACGGAGATATTCTTCGCCGACAGTCTCGACGGGTTCATCCGTCGACACCGCTATGATGCGGATACCGGCACGATCGGTGAAGCGCTGGGGCAGATCGTCCTGGACGGCATCGCTAAGGCGCCCGACGGTGCCACCGTCGATGCCGACGGCAATCTGTGGATCGCGCTCGTCCTCGACCAGGCCATCGCCTGCGTGTCGCCGGACGGCGTGCTGCTGCGCCGGATCGAGGTACCCATGCCTTTCCCCTCCTGCCCGGCCTTCGGTGGGCCCGACCTCGACATCTTGTTCGTCACCAGCATCGGCGATTCGGGCCGGCATCTCGTCACCGACCATGCCGATGGCGGCCGCATCCTCGCGATCCGGGATTGTGGAGCGCGGGGCCTTGCCGAGGCGCGCTTCGCGACGCCCGATCACATCCGGGATTAATCGCCACGGGACACGCTTCCCCTGCCGATCGCGGCGGCTGGCGCATTAGCGTCGGCCGTTCAATACAGGGCAGATGGAATGAAGCTGGAACTCGACGCATCCGACCGCGCCTTTCAGGAAGAGGTGCGGGCCTTCTTCGCCGACAGCGTCCCCGAAAACTGGCGCACCCGCGTCAGGGCGGGGCTGCGGCTCAATCCCGAGGAGCTGACCGCCTATCAGAAGCGTCTCGCGGCGCGGGGATGGGGCGCGCCGACCTGGCCGGCCGAATATGGCGGGGCCGGCTGGTCTCCGGTCCAGCAATATATCTTCTGGAAGGAAGCCGCCGACGCCGATGCGCCTGCGCAGTTCCACCAGGGGCTGGAGCTGATCGGTCCGATCATCTTCACCTATGGAAGCCAGGAGCTGAAGGACCGCTATCTGCCGCGCATCATCAATGCCGACGACTGGTGGTGCCAGGGCTATTCCGAGCCCGGCGCCGGGTCCGACCTTGCCGCGCTGCGCACCCGCGCCGTCCGCGATGGCGATCATTATGTCCTCAACGGGCAGAAGGCCTGGACCAGCTACGCCCATGTCGCGTCGCACGTCTTCGTCCTGGCGCGCACCTCGGACGAGGCGAAGCGCCAGCAGGGCATCTCACTGCTGCTGCTCGACATGAAGACGCCGGGCATCACCGTGCGTCCCGTCGAGACGATGGACGAGAAGCACCACACCAACGAAATGTTCCTCGACGACGTGCGCGTGCCGGTCGGCAATCTGGTCGGCGAGGAAGGGCGCGGATGGGAATATGGCAAGGTGCTGCTGGACCGCGAGCGCATGGTCACCGCCTCTGTCGCGATTTTCCTCACCCAGACCATCCGGGGCATCAAGGAAGCGGCGAGCCGCCGGACGATCGGTGGGGTCCGGCTGATCGACCAGCCGGGCTTCCGCAGCAAGCTCGCGCAATTCGAGATCGAGGTCATCGCCCTCCAGACGATGATCCTGCGATTGATGGCCGATGCCAATGCGGGCGTCGATAGCGGCCCGCGCGGCTCGATGGTCAAACTGCGCTGGTCGCAACTGACCCAGCAGGGGACGGCGCTCTGGATCGGCGCACTCGGCCCCGAGGCCGCTCATTTTGCGCCGCTCGGCGACACCGGCGTTCCGGCCGACATGCCTTATGCGATGCAGGGCGCGCTCTATGCGCGCGTGACGTCGATCTATGGCGGATCGAGCGAGATCCAGCACAACATCATCGCCCAGCGGGCGCTGCGGCTCTAGGAGGTCGTTCGGTGAATTTTCTCTATTCGGACGAGCAGCGAATGTTGCTCGAAAGCGCGGACCGTTTCGGTCTCGACAATTTTCCCGCCACCGATCGGCTGAAGCTTCTCGCCGAGGGCGAGGCAGGAGTGCGACGCACCTGGTCGATGATGGCCGAACTCGGCTGGCTGATGCTGCCGATCGCCGAGGAGCAGGGCGGTCTCGGCGGCGGGCTCGTGGAGGTGATGGCGCTGCAGGAGTCGCTCGGTCGGCACCTCGTGCCATCGCCCTTCGTGACCAGCTGCGTACTCGCACCTGCCTTGCTCGAAGGTGCCGGCGCTGCCGGGGCAGAGCTGCTCGCCGCGATCGGCGCGGGCGAAGCGGTCGTGGCGGCGGGCCTGCTGGAGGCCGATGGTGGCTATGACCTGCACCGCGTGGCACTCGCGGCGCGGTCGGCCGATGGCGGCCATGTCCTGTCGGGCGTTAAATGCCATGTCGAGGACGGTGCAGATGCCGGCTGGTTCCTGATCTCGGCGCGCACCGCCGGCGGGGTCGCCGAGCGCGAAGGCATCAGCCTGCTCCTCGTTCCGGCCTCTGCGCCCGGTCTGACCGTCCACCGCTTCCGCGCGATCGACGGTCATCGCCACGCGCGGCTCGAACTGAACGACGTGCGCGACGCCATCCTGATCGGCGACCGGGATCAGGCGCTGCCGGTGATCGAGGCGGCGGTCGCCCGCGCCTCTTGCGCCTATCTCGCCGAGGCGACCGGCTCGATGGAGAGCCTGTCGGCGATCACGCTCGACTATCTGCGCACCCGCCACCAGTTCGGCAAGCCGATCGGGTCGTTCCAGGTCCTCCAGCATCGCATGGTGGACATGGTGATCGCTTGCGAAGAAGCGCGCGCCATGATGCTGCACGGGACCCTCAACCACCATCTGGGCGACCGTGACTGGCAGCGTGCGGTCTCGGCCGCACGCGTTCGTGTCAGCGAATGCGGGGTCTATGTCGGACAGCAGGCGGTGCAACTGCACGGTGGCGTGGGATTCAGCGACGAGCTTATCGTAAGCCATCACCTGAAGCGCCAGATGATGCTGGCGCAGGCCCATGGTTCGATCGACTATCATCGGGGGAGGTTCGCGGCATGACGGCATCGCTGGAGGACAGCATCAGGGAATTGCTGGCGCGGGAGGCGATTCGCGATTGCCTCTATCGCTATTGCCGGGGCATCGACCGGATGGACGAGGCGGCGCTGCGGTCGGCCTATTGGCCCGACGGCGAAGATCGGCACGGCCCCTATCAGGGCAGCGCCGAAGGCTTCATCCAATGGGCGCTCGCGACCTTGCCGAGCATCGAGCGCGGCATCCACCAGATCCACAATATCCTGATTGAATTCCGTGAGGGCGGAGCGGCCGTCGAAAGCTATTTCTCTGCTTTCCAGCGTCAGCCTGGCCCTGAGGGCGGGATGAAGCAGTGGGATATGAAGGGCCGTTATCTCGACTGGTTCGTCGAGCGTGACGGCGAGTGGCGTGTGCTCAGGCGGCAGGTCGTGTTCGACTGGGTCGAGGAACTGCCGCTGCCGACCGCGAGCGAAGCCGAACGCTTCGGCCTGCGCCAGCCGATCGGATCGCGCTGGCCCGACGATCCCGTCTATTCGATCGGCTGAGCGGGACGGGGGAACGCCCGAGCGTTCCCCGCCTCGCAGGACATCAGACCAGACTGGCGAGGGCCTCGCGCGAGAAGGGGCGGATGGCGTCGACCCGACCTTCGCGGACTTTCGCTGCCCATTCGGGATCGCCGATCAGCGCGCGGCCGACCGCGACCAGATCGACTTCACCCTCTGCCAGCATCTCTTCCAGCCGGTCGAAATGACCGGCGTCGACGTCGGGATTGACGCCGGTGCGCGTGACCAGGAACTCTTCGCTCAGCCCCACCGAGCCGACCGTGATCACCGTCCGCCCGGTGAGCTTCTTCGTCCAACCAGCGAGATTGAGGCTGCTGCCGTCGAACTCGGGCGTCCAGAAGCGGCGGTTGGAACAATGGAAGATGTCGACTCCGGCATCGGCCATCGGCACCACGAAGGCCTCCAGTTCCTGCGGACTGGCGAACAGCCGGGCCTCATACTCCTGCTGCTTCCACTGCGAGAAGCGCATGGATATCGGAAAGTCGGGCGCGGTCCGGCGACGGCATTCTCGAACGATCTCCAGGCCAAGGCGATAACGCTCGGCACCATAGACGTCGTCGCGCAGGTTGGTCGGCGGCCAGAAGAACTGATCGACCAGATAGCCATGCGCGAAGTGCAACTCGATCCCGTCGAACCCGATCGCGCGGGCATCGGCCGCCGCCTGCCCATAAGCGAGAATGATCCGTTCGATGCGCTCGGCCGTCAGCGCTTCGCCATTCGGCTGGTCGGGCGCGAACAGGCCTGATGGCGAGACCGCCGAGACGTCGGGCGTGCTGGTGTTCTCGGGCTTGCGCGCGGCGCCGACGTGCCACAGCTGGGGAAAGATGCGTGCACCTGCGGCATGGACCGCATCGCATATCGCCTGCCAGCGCGGCAGTGCTTCGGCGCCGTGGAAGACCGGGATATTGGCCTCAGCCAGCGCGGCAGGATCGTCGATCGCCGTGCCCTCGGTGATGATCAGGCCGACGCCGGCAGCCGCGCGGCGGGCATAGTAAGCCAGCACATCGTCGCCGGGCAGGCCGTTGGGGCTGAAACGCCGGGTCATCGGCGCCATGACGATGCGGCTGGGCAGCGTCAGCGATCCGTTCTCGAAGGGCTGGAAAAGGGTGTCAGCGACCATGATCGGCTCCGATATGCAAAAATTCTGGAGGTGTGTCAGACCCGTTCGATCGCAAGGGCGAGACCCTGGCCGACCCCGACGCACAAGGTGGCGAGTCCAAGGCGACCGCCGCTGCGCTCAAGCTGGTTCACTAGCGTCGTGACCAGCCGCGCGCCCGACATTCCGAGCGGGTGACCGAGCGCGATCGCGCCGCCATTGGCGTTGACCTGTGGCGCATCGTCGGGAAGGCCGAGCGCGCGCAGGACCGCGAGTGCCTGGCTGGCAAAGGCTTCGTTGAGTTCGATCGCGTCATAATCGCCGATCGCATGGCCGAGGCGGGCGAGCAGCTTGCCCACGGCATCGACCGGGCCGATGCCCATGATGCGCGGCTCGACGCCAGAGCTTGCCATGCCGAGGATGCGGGCACGGGGGGTGAGCCCCTGAGTGCGGGCCGTCGCCTCGTCCGCGACGATCAGCGCGGCCGCGCCGTCGTTCACTCCCGACGCATTGCCGGCGGTGACGCTGCCGCCGTCGAACAGCGGTGCCAGGCGGCTCAGCTGCTCGACCGTGGTGTCCGGTCGGCCATGCTCGTCCTTAGCAAAGCGCGTCGTCTCGCCGCGCTTGCGGCCGGGGACGTCCACGGCGACGATCTCACGCTCGAATATCCCGTCGGCTTGTGCGCGTCCGGCGCGCTGCTGGCTGCGAACGGCGAAGGCATCCTGGTCGGCGCGGGATATGCCGAACTGCTCGGCGACATTCTCGCCCGTGCGCGGCATCGACTCGCTGCCGTAAAGCCGGTCCATCGCGGGATTGACGAAGCGCCAGCCGATCGTGGTGTCGAACATCTCCTGCGATCGGCCGAACGCGCTCGTCGCCTTGCCCATCACATAGGGCGCGCGGCTCATGCTCTCCACGCCGCCAGCGAGCGCGAGCGTCATCTCTCCGGCGCGCACCGCGCGGGCGGCGGTGCCGATCGCATCGAGGCCCGAAGCGCACAGCCGGTTGAGCGTCACGCCCGGTACCGACGCGGGAAGCCCCGCCAGCAACAGGCTCATCCGCGCGACGTTGCGATTATCCTCGCCCGCCTGATTGGCGCAGCCGAAGAACACCTCCTCGATCGCCGCCGGGTCGAGCGAGGGGTTGCGCTCCAGCAGGGCACGGATCGGAACGGCGCCCAGATCATCAGCGCGGACGCTGGACAGCGACCCGCCATAGCGACCGATGGGCGTGCGGATGGCGTCGCAGATGAAGGCTTCAGGCATAGAGATGTCCGGGAAGAGAGGATGTTCAGGAGCGCGGTTGCTTCACGCTGACGGGAGCAGATGGTCGCCATAGCGTTCGCGCAGCGCATATTTGAGCAGCTTGCCGGTCGCGCTGTGCGGCAGTTCATCGACCATGAGGATATCGTCGGGAAGCCACCAGCGCGCCACGCGGTCCGCCAGATGGCTGAGGATCGCGTCCTTGTCGAACGCTGTACCCGGACGCATCGTCACGAGCATCAGCGGGCGTTCCTGCCAGCGTGGATGGGTCGCGCCGATGACGGCGGCTTCGGCGATGCCCGCAAAGGACTGGGCGGCATTTTCCAGGTCGATCGAGGAGATCCATTCGCCGCCCGACTTGATCACGTCCTTAGACCGGTCGGTGATCCGCAGGAAGCCGTCGGCGGTGATCTGCGCGATGTCGCCGGTGTCGAACCAGCCATCGCCGTCTGTGGCCGAGGCGTCGCGTCCGAAATAGCGGTCGATCACCCATTGGCCGCGCACCTGCAACAGGCCGGTGGCGGTGCCGTCATGGGGCAGGGAAACCCCGTCTTCCGACAGGATGCGGATGTCGACGCCATACATGACACGGCCCTGCAGCGCCTGAAGCGCGGTGAGGTCGGCTCCGGCAAGCTGCCGCTGATGGGCGAGCGGCCGGCAGACGGTGACGACCGGACTGGTTTCGGTCATGCCCCAGGCTTGGATGACGTCGATCCCCAGCAGCGCGCGGAAGCGCTCGATCAGCGCCGGCGGCGGCGCCGCGCCACCGATGAAGACGCGGTCGAGCGCGAGAGCGGATCGCGCCTCGGCGTCCAGCCGCTCGATATGGTCGATAAAGCTCATCCACACGGTCGGAACGCCCAGCGCGAAGGTCGCTTTCTCTTCGGCCATCAACGTGAACAGCGAGGCCGGGTCGAGCGCGGAACCCGGCAGGGCGAGCTTGGCCCCGCACATGGCGGCGGCGAAGGGGACGCCCCAGGCGTTCACATGGAAGAGCGGCGTAACCAGCGCGATGCAGTCGCGTGCGGACAGCGCCATCGAATCGGCGGTGCAGGCCGACAGGCAATGGAGCACGGTCGACCGATGGCTGTAGAGCACACCCTTGGGATCGCCGGTCGTGCCGGAGGTGTAGCAGAGCGTCGAGGCGGCGTTCTCGTCAACCTGCGGCCATTCGATCAGGGGCTCGGCCCCCTCGATCAGCTCGTCGAGCGAGACCAGATTGGGGAGGCCGCTTTCGGGCATCTCCGAGCGGGCGCACAGCACGATGATCCGCTCGACCGAGGTCAGGCGGGCGGTGATCGGCTCGACGAGGGGGAGCAGGTCCGGGTCAACGCAGAGCAACCGAGCCCCGCCATCGTTGAGGATATAGACGAGATGATCGGCATGAAGGCGTGGGTTGACGGTGTGCAGGACATGGCCCGCCGAGGTTACCCCGAAATAGAGTTCGAGGTGCGGCATCCGGTTCCACGCCAGCGTGGCGATGCGATCGCCCTGGCTGATCCCCAGACGCGCGAGCGAGGACGCGATCCGTCCGGCCCTGTCCCGCACGGTCGCCCAGTCGGCCCGTTCGAAGCGGCCGTCATGGCGACGCGCGACGATCTCGCGGCGGCCGTGATGCTGCGCGGCATGGTCGATCACCGATCCGATCGTCAGCGGGCGGGCCTGCATCAGGCCGGTCAAGGTGGCGGCGCCGGCAGGCGCTCCGAACCCGGGCAAAGACATGTGCGCTCGTCGATCCTCTCTCCAAATGTGCGGCGCACCCTTCCACGACGACGCCGCCAATTCGACCGGATCGAGGGTCCCGTCGCGACTATCGCGGACGTGATGACAGGCGTGAACGAAGAGCTATCGCATACGGAATAGCGGCAGGTGGAAGAGCGCCGAAATTGCGCCGCGCCCCGTCCGCAATAGGGTCCGTCCGTCTTTGCGTCCGGGGTGGGTTTCGACCGGCCCCGGGCCGTCCCGCCCGTACGGATGAGTGAACCGGATGCCCCTCGACAGCGAAACCTTCGATCTTCTGCTCGGCGCGGTCCGCCGCTTCGTCGACGAAAGCCTGATCCCTGCCGAGGCCGAGGTCGCCGAGCAGAACCGCATCCCCGACGCCATCGTCGCCGCGATGCGCGACCTGGGCCTGTTCGGCCTGTCGATCGCCGAGGATTTTGGCGGCCTGGGTCTGACCATGGAGGAGGAGGTCCGCGTCGTGTTCGAACTCGGCCGGGCTTCGCCGGCTTTCCGTTCGATGGCAGGGACCAATATCGGCATCGGGTCGCAGTCGATCGTGATCGCGGGCAGCGACGAGCAGCGACGCCATTATCTGCCGCGCCTCGCGTCGGGCGAGATTATCGGCAGTTTCGCCCTGACCGAGCCCGATGCCGGGTCCGACGCCATGTCCCTGCGCACCCAGGCGCGCCGCGACGGCGATCATTATGTGCTGAACGGGACCAAGCGCTACATCACCAACGCGCCGATCGCGGGCCTCTTCTCGATCATGGCGCGGACCGGGGAGGGAGGTGGCGCCGACGCCATCTCCTGCTTCCTGGTCGAAGCGGGAACGCCCGGGCTGATGATCGGCAAGCCCGACAAGAAGATGGGGCAGGCGGGCGCGCTGACAAGCGACGTCATCCTCGACGATTGCCGCGTTCCGGCGTCAACGCTGTTGGGTGGGGTCGAGGGCGATGGCTTCCGCACCGCGATGAAGGTGCTCGACAAGGGGCGGCTCCACATCGCGGCGCTGTGCGTCGGCATGGCCGAGCGCCTGATCGCCGAAGCCGCCAGCTTCGCGACGACGCGCAAGCAATTCGGTGAAACGATCGGCAGCTTCCAGTTGGTCCAGGCGATGATTGCCGACAGCCAGGCCGATATGCTTGCGGGACGGGCGTTGGTGCTGGAGACGGCGCGCCAGCGCGACCGGGGCGAGCGGGTCACGATGGAGGCTGCCTGCGCCAAGATGTTCGCATCGGAAATGCTCGGCAAGGTCGCCGATCGCGCAGTCCAGATCCATGGCGGCGCTGGCTATATGGCCGAATATCCGGTCGAGCGCTTCTATCGGGACGCGCGCCTGTTCCGCATCTTCGAGGGCACGACGCAGATCCAGCAGCTGATCATCGCGCGCGAAGTCCTTCGCCAGTTCGCCTGACGGCCTCCCAAGACAGCGAGACCCATCCATGATTTCGACGACTCTCGACGGCGGCATACTCGTCGTCCTGGCGGACAATCCGCCGGTCAATGCCCTCGGCGCTGCCCTGCGGGCTACGCTCTACGATGCGATCACCCAGGCCGCGAAAGATCCTGCGGTCGAGGCGGTCGTGATCGGCTGTGCCGGGCGCACCTTCTTCGCCGGCGCCGACATTCGTGAGTTCGGCCAGCCGCAGCAGAAGCCATCGCTCGTGGCGCTGATCGCTGCGATCGAGGCGTCGGACAAGCCGGTCGTCGCGGCGATCCACGGAACCGCGCTTGGCGGCGGGCTGGAGGTCGCGATGGCCTGCCATTACCGGCTCGCGACGGCATCGGCGAAGCTGGGCCTGCCGGAGGTCAAGCTGGGCCTGCTGCCCGGCGCCACGGGGACTCAGCGGCTACCGAGGCTGGTCGGCATCGAAGAGGCCTGCCGGATGGCGGTATCGGGCGATCCGGTCGACGCGGCCGCTGCAGCCCACATAGGTCTTGTCGATCGCGTGGTCGAAGCGGCGGATCCTCTGCCCGGCGCCATCGCCTATGCGCGAGAGATTGCTGACAAGCCATTCGTGCGGACACGCGACCGGGCGGTGGCGGGCGATGCGCAGGCCATTACCGACTATTTCGAGCGCAACCGGTCCAAGCTCCGCGGTCTCGACGCTCCGGTCGCCATCCGCCGCTGCCTCGAGGCGGCGATGACGCTGCCGTTCGACGAGGGCGTGGCAGTCGAACGGGAAGGCTTCGTCCGCCTGCGCGACGGCGATCAGTCGAAGGCGCTCCGCCACTATTTCTTCGCCGAGCGCGCGGCCGCCAAGATCGAGGGGCTCGATGCTGCCGTCGAGCCCCTGCCGGTGAAGAAGGTCGGCGTGATCGGCGCCGGCACGATGGGCGGCGGGATTGCAATCAACTTCCTGATCGCGGGTTTCGACGTCACGATCGTGGAACAGGACCAGCAGCGGCTCGATGCGGGCATCGCGCTTCTGCGGGACAATCTGGCAAAGACGGCGCGGCGCAAGGGGATGGCGGGAGACCGGGTTAACGCCATGATGGCGCGCCTCTCGCCCAGCCTGTCTTACGAGGCGGTCGCCGACTGCGATCTGGTGATCGAGGCGGTGTTCGAGCTGATGGACGTCAAGCAGGCGCTGTTCGCCAGGCTCGACGCCATCGTCAAACCGGGTGCGATCCTGGCGTCGAACACGAGCTATCTCGATCTCGATGCGATCGCCTCGGCAACCCGCCGTCCGGAATCGGTCGTCGGGCTCCACTTCTTCTCGCCGGCCAACATCATGAAGCTGCTGGAGGTCGTGCGCGGTGCCCGCACGTCCGATGCCGTTCTCGCTACGGCGATGCAGTTGGCGCGGCGGATCGGCAAGGTCGGGGTCGTCTCGGGGGTCTGTTACGGCTTCATCGGCAACCGGATGCTGGCCGCCCGCCAGCGCCAGGCGATGAAGCTGATCGAAGAGGGGGCGAAGGTGGCGGATGTCGACCGCGCGTTGGTCGAGTTCGGCCTGCCCATGGGGCCGTTCCAGATGACCGATCTCGCGGGCCTCGACATAGGCTGGGATCCGCGCACGAGCGCCGGGCGCACGATCCGCGAGCGATTGTGCGAGGCCGGGTTGCGCGGGCAGAAGAATCGGCGTGGCTTCTATGACTATGACGCCGATCGGAACCGCAGCCCCTCGCCCGAGGCGCAGCAGATCATCCGGCAATTTGCCGAAGACAATGGCATCGCTCAGCGCGCCATCGAGGCCGAAGAGATTCTGGAGCGACTGCTCTATCCTATGATCAACGAAGCCGCGCTGATCCTCGAGGAAGGCATCGCGCAGCGCGCAGCGGACATCGATGTGGTGTGGGTGAACGGCTATGGCTGGCCGGCCTGGCGAGGCGGACCGATGTTCTGGGCCCAGCAGCTGGGGCTGGCGAAGGTCGTCGACGGACTGCGCCGTCATTCGGCATCGCTGGGGCCGGATTTCCGCCTGTCCGATCGGCTGGTCGAGGCGGCCGGATCCGGAACGGCATTGTCGTGAAGGGTGCCGGCCCGGATCGGCGCGTGATGAAGGAATACCCTTGTGATGAGTGACGGAGCCATGATCGAGCTCGACCGCGGCGACGGCATTGCCTGGCTGCGCCTGAACCGCCCGCACCGGCTGAACGCGCTCACGACAGAAATGCGGCGCGAACTGCTGGGGACGCTGGAGGCGGTGCGCGTCGATCCGCCCCATGTCCTGGTCGTGACCGGAAATGGACGGGGCTTCTGCGCAGGGCAGGACCTCGGCGAGCGGTTGGGGCAGGTCGAGCGCGGGGAAGAGATCAATCTGCGCGCCTCGCTGGCAGATACCTATAATCCGGTCATCCGCGCGCTGGGCGCCATGCCCTGTGTCACGCTGGCGGCGATCAACGGCGTTGCTGCGGGGGCGGGTATCGGCATCGCGTTGGCCTGCGATATGGCGATCATGGCACGCTCCGCGACTCTGGCGCTCGCCTTTGGCAAGATCGGCCTGGCGCCCGACGCCGGGGTGAGCTGGCGCCTTGTCCGGCAACTGGGGGAGGCGAGGGCGCTGGCGCTGATGCTGTCGAGCTCGGTGATCGGTGCCGAGCAGGCGCTGGCCTGGGGGCTGGCGGCGCAGCTGGCGGAGGATGATGCCTTCGACACTCAGGTGACGACACTGGCGCAGCGGCTGGCGACCGGATCAATCGAGGCGCAGCTGGCCACCAGGCGGCTCGTCCGCGATCCCGCAGCGCATCTGAACGATCAACTGGTACGGGAGGCGGAAGAGCAGGGCGCGCTCGGTCGCACCGACTATTTTCAAAAACGGCTCCGTTCCTTTGCCGCCAAGGCTTGAGAAACCGGCTTTCCGGGACGCGAGTCGTTCTCCGCCGACCGTCGCTTCACGGACGGATTGGTGAAAATTCATCCAAATCCGCGACAGTTTCTATTGTAGTTCATGGCTTTATGTGGGACTTTCAAGCTAGACGAAAGTTTGGCTCACTGCGCGCTTTGAGCTTGCTTTACCGGGCCGATGAGCTAAACCAGACAGGTCATTAGTCAGAATCCTCCAGAGAATAACCCGGCCCAAAAAGCCGGGTTATTCGTTTTTAGGCTCAAGTGATCTTGGAGGTGAACTCCGACCGCAGAGCGGTCTTTCCCTTGCGAGGCAAAGACGGCTAGGCACGGGCGATGGCGCTCTTCCTCCTCTGGCGAGAATCCCTGCAAAGATCCGATCCGGCGCCGACGCTCGTCGAACTCGGCGCACAGGCCCATATTGCCGGCAGATATTGCCGGGTTTCGACATTTGAGACGGCGGCGGGACGGTGGCGGCTGCTCTGCTGGCCGACTGCGACCCATTTCTATCAGCCGGACACCCAAGTCTGGCAGGATGACGCGCTTGGCCTCTGTATCATTCACGGCCTGATCTGGCGCGTGCGCGACGGTGCGGCAGAATTGCTTGACGCGTCGGCCGTGGCGGCCTTGCTGCGTCAGCCCGGCGACAGGCTTCCCGATGATGTCGGAGGCGAATATTCGGTGGCGCGGGTCTTTGCCGATGGCAGCCTGACGGCCTTCTCCGATCGGGCCGGGCTCCATCAGGTGTTTCGCGGGCGCGACGGGCAACCGGTGCTATCGAACCGCGCCTCTCTCGTCGCAGCTTGCCTCGGCGACCTGAGGCCTGATCCGACGGCGCAGCGGTGGCTGGCCGCCATCGGCTACCGCGTGGGCACGACTACGGCCTTCGCCTCGGTCGTCCAGATCGGGCAGGGCCGGACGCTGACGATCGATGGCGATGGTTCGCGAGAACAAGGCGCCCTGCTCGACGGTTTCGGCCTGCAAGGCCCGCGCGGCTGGTCTGCGGGCGATGGTCAAGACCTCGATCGCGGTATTGTCCAAGCGCAGGCGGCGATCGGTCTGGGGATCCCGGCGGAAGGGCCGGTCGATCTGCCGATCACGGGAGGCAAGGACAGCCGCGTCGTTCTAGCGCTGTGTCTGTCGATGGGGCTGAGAGACCGGCTCCGGCTGTTCACGCGCGGTTATGAAGGCCATCCCGACGTCGCCGCCGGTCGCCGTATCGCCGAGGCGCTGGGCCTGCCCTATCGCCGCGAAGCCCCACATGGCAGCGACGAGCCCGCCTTCTGGTCGCGTGAGCGCTTCTTCGCGAAGCTGGCCACGCAGGCCTGGCAGACCGACGCGATGGTCGGCGGCTGGGATCTGATTCTAGGCCAGTCGCTCGGACGCGAGACGCTGATCAGCGGCCATATGGGCGAGGTGCTCAAGACTTATTCGAAGAAGAAGCTATCCGAAGGCCTGCTCGATCCGGCCGCCATGGTTCGGCTGCAGGCGCCGTTCGACCCGATGGATGTGCTCCTGCCCGAGGCGCGCGCCGCGCTGGAGGCGGAATTGTGCGCGCAGATGGACGAGGCGCGCACGGCGGGAGCGATCGAGGCGGACCTTCCCGATCTCTTCTATTATCGCAATCGCTTACCGAACTGGCTCGGCGCGATCCGGGCGATCAAGTCGTTCGAGCGTCAACCGGTCGTGCCCCTGGGCGCCCCTGCGCTGTTGGATCTGGCCTTTCGCCTGACGCCGGAGGAGCGTGCGCGCGAAATGCTCCATTATCGGATCATCGAGCGGACCGCGCCCGAACTTCTGCCGCTGCCCTTTGCATTGCAAACCTGGGATCCCGCACTGGGCGAGGGTGTGGCGCGTGCCGATCCGATCCTGCCGACGGCCGGGGCGCCTCCGGTCTTCGGCAACTGGCAATATTCGCTGAATCACAATGTTGCGATCCGAGCGGCTTTGGCCCGGCTGATCGAGGCCCGGCCCGATCTGACGCTCTGGACCTCCATCGATCGCGAGGCACTGCTCGACAGGCTACGCCATCGGCGATTCGTCATGTTCGATGCCATCAGCCTCCTCGGGATCGTCGTCGTCCTGTTGCACGAAGCCGGGCTTGCGGTGCCCGCGCGCCTTGGGGAACAGGGCGGGAGCGATGGAGGAGCGGCGACACTGGACGATCTCACCGAATTGCCGAAGGTCGACGGTCATCTCGACGCCGTGGTGGAGGAAGACGATCATCTCCGCTTCGATGGCTGGGCCTATTGCGGATCCTGGCCTGGAGCCCAGCCTGCGATCGAAGTCCGGGTGGCCGGACGGGTGCTCGCCGTAGCGGCGGCGTTGAACGAGCGTCCCGACCTCATCCCCCACGGAATGGGCGACGGCCGTCATGGCTTCTCGATTGCGGTGCCGCGCGACCGGCTGCGTCCGCTGGTCGATGAATCGGGCCAGATCGAGGTGATTCTGACACCCTTCGATAGCGATGGCGAAATCGCCCGCCGGATGGTGCGTCCATGAGCCGGGCCATATTCGTCATCGGCCAGAGCCACGTCGCCGCGATCCGCTCGGCCGCGAAGACGCGCCGTGAAGCGGATCCCGACCGTCCCCGAACGCGCGTCATCCACACGATGGAAGAGCGCTATGCCCCCGAGCTGGTGGGCGAGGGTGACGGCATGCGCTTCTCGCTGGCGCTCGAGGAAGCGATCCGCGATCAGATCGCGCGCCACGATCCGGTCCGGGCGTCGGTCAGCGGGGGCAATGTCCACAATGGCTTCGCGCTCATCCGCCACCCCCGGCCGTTCGATTTCCAGCTTTCGGCCGAGGCTGGTCTGCCGTTCGATCCGGCTGCCGAGCCGATCACCGAGGCGATGATGCGGGCTGCGCTCGAAAGCGCGCTCGACCGGGATCGCGCGCGGCTGCGGGAGATCGCGCGGATCATGGGCCCTGGGGTGATCCAGATCGAATCGCCGCCGCCGCTGGCCGATGACGGGCGGATCGCTGCGCTGGCCGACGGCTATTTCCGCGAACGCGGCATCGCGACGCTGGGTGTCGCGCCGGCGCCGCTGCGCTACAAGATGTGGCGGCTCCATTCGCGCATCGTTGCGGATACATGCACCGAACTCGGGCTTCGCTATCTGCCGGTGCCGCCCGAAACGCAGGACGAGCGGGGCTTTCTCCTGCCCGAACTGGCGGGCGACGCGACCCATGGCAACGAGGCCTATGGCGAGGCGATCATCCGCGCATTGGAGGCGATGTGAGCGACCATCCCTATCGCGGCCTTCCTCCAGAGGCCTATTGGCGCCGCGCCATAGTGGGCCAGGGCCCCGCAATCGATCCGGTCGCGAGACCCTTTCTGCGCCTCGATCCGGCCGACAGGGTGGCGACGGCGGGCAGTTGCTTTGCCCAGAACATCGCGCGCTACCTGAAGCGCAGCGGCTTCGGCTATCTCGTCAGCGAGACCGCGCATCCGATCATCCCGGCTGCCGTGGCCGAGCGCCATGGCTATGGGCTTTACAGCGCGCGTTATGGCAACATCTACACCGCACGGCAGCTGCTCCAACTGATCGAGCGCGCCTTTGGCCGCTTCACGCCGGCAGTCGATATTTGGGATGCACCGGGCGGAGCGGGGCGGGTCATCGATCCTTTCCGGCCGACGGTCGAACCCGATGGCTATGCGAGTGAGGCCGAACTGCGCGCCGATCGCGCTTGGCATCTCGCCCGGGTGCGCGAGATGTTCGAGACGCTCGACGTCTTCGTCTTCACGCTGGGGCTGACCGAAGCGTGGGAGGCAGTCGAGGATGGGGCGGTTTATCCGGTCTGCCCGGGCGTGGCCGGGGGGCGCTTCGATCCCGCCGCGCATCGCTTCCGTAACTTCCGCGTGGCGGAGATCGTCGCCGACCTGACCGCCTTCGTCGCGGCGCTGCGCGCGGTGAACCCGGCCGCGCGGATCATCCTGACCGTTTCGCCCGTGCCGCTCGTCGCGACGGCGAGCGGCAATCATGTGCTGAGCGCCACGACCTATTCCAAATCGGCGCTGCGTGCGGCAGCACAGGAGGTGTGCGAGGACCTGCCCGAGGTCCATTATTTCCCCTCCTACGAGATCATCATGGGGGCTCCCGCTGGAGCGCGCTATTTCGCCGAGGACATGCGCAACGTGACCGAAGAGGGGGTCGCGCACGTCATGTCGGTCTTCCTGCGCCACGCGGCCGGGATCGAGGCCGGGCCGGCGGTGCCGCCGGTTGAGCGTCGCGAGGAGGATGAGACGTTGAGCGCCGCGCGCGACTGGGTCCGGCTGATGTGCGACGAGGCCCTGCTGGACGACGGAGGCGACTGAGCCTCAGAGCTTGCGGGCGACCAATGTGTTGCCGGCCGCATAAGTGGCTTTCGACCGGTCGGACAGGGCAGCGAGAACCCTCTTCCAGAAGGGGCCGCCCGGAGGCTGATCGAGCAGGGTGCCGACATTCATCGCCCGAATTTCCTGAAGCAATGCGGGGTCTTCGATTGATTCGAGTAGCCCGCTCAACTGCCAATGGAGCGCGTGGTCGGGCGTCTGATTGCCTTCGGTCGCGAGGTGCAGTTGCTCGAAACCGGTATCGAACAGGCGGGCGAGCCCCTCGCGCGTCGCGTTGAAATAGTGCGACGGATAGCCATGAACCGGCACCAGGAAGGGATAGTCGATGAACACCCGCCCGCCGGGCTTGAGCATGCGCCGGAACTCGGCGGCGGCCTCCCAGGGCGACTCCATATGCTCCATCACCGCGAAGCAGCCGATTCCGTCGAGCGAGCCGTCGGCGATCGGGTAGCGGCAGGCCGGCTCCATCACGATGTCGGCGCTGCGCGAAGGATAGACCTCAAGGTAGAGGCAATTGTCGAAGGTCCGTGTGCGCCGCCCGCAGCCGACGTCGAGATAGAGCCCCTGCGGGTTGGCCCGCACTGCTTCGACGAAGAGGCCGAGCCCCGGATTGGCGGATTCGTCGTCATAGTCGCCGAGATCGTGGCTCGCGCCGCCATAAGCGACGGGGAAGCTGTCGGTGGCGTCGACGAAGCGGAAATCGCCGCCGGCGCCGCGCGAAGCGTCGAGGATCGGCGCGAAGCGCGCATATTTCGCTTCGGCACGGGTGCCCGCCAGCCCGGCGGCGGCGCGGGTCAGCTGCTTGCGCCCCTCGCGCCGGCCGTGGCGCTCGAAATGCTTCCAGGCATCGCCTCCCGCCGCGACATGGCGCGCGACGTCGGGATTGGCCGCCAGATAGAGCTCTTCGACGAAATTCTTGTCGGTGGCCGGTTCGAACCGCATGGGATCCTGCATCGCGCCTGCCTATCGCCATCCGTCGGCAAGGGCCAGCGCGTAACCGCAGACGTGCGCTGCCTCTGTCCTTTCGCAGCGCCAGCGGCTAGTCGTTCCGACCGACGATCAGGGAGACGAGATTGCCTGCCGAAGCCCGCCAGCCGCGCATAGCCATTTTGATCCTGGGCATGCACCGCAGCGGCACCTCGGCCCTGACCCGCCTGATTGGTCATCTCGGCGCCGCGCTGCCCAGCGACGCGATCGAGGCGCATGAAGACAATGCGCGCGGCTATTGGGAGTCCGCAGCTATCGTCAAGGCGGACGACCAACTGCTTCGGGTCGCACGGTCGAGCTGGTTCGACGTGCGTCCGCTAGACTTGTCGCGGCTCGAACCTTCGGCGCTCCGCTCGCGCAAGGACCGGCTGTGGGAGGCGATGGTCGCGGCGTTCGGCGATGCTTCCCTGATGGCGATAAAAGACCCGCGTCAGTGCCGCTTCGTGCCCACCGTCGTCGAGACGCTCGCCGAACATGGTGTAGCCAGCCGCGCGGTGCTGATGCTGCGCGATCCTGCGGCGGTCGCGCGCTCGGTCGCGCGCCGCGACGGCACGACGTCCGCTTTCGCCCAGCTGCTGTGGCTGCGGCACATGATCGAGGCCGAGCGGGCGACGCGCGGGCTGGTGCGCGCGGTTGTCGATTATGACTCGATGCTCGCGGACTGGCGTGATGCCGCGCTGCGGCTGATTCCTCTCACCGGTGCTGCCATGCCCGATGGTGAGGCGGCCGCGGCGATCGATGCATTTCTCGATCCGCGGCTGCGCCACCATGTCGCCGGAACGGACGAACTCGCCACACCGCTCGGTCCGATCGTCACGGCGGTGCGCGATGGGCTCGCCGCGCTGGCGCAAGAGGATGGGGACGCGGCGCGCGCCCGGCTCGACCAGACCTATGCGCAGCTCGATGCCGTGCCCTGGCTGGTCGACGACATCATCCATGACGAGCTGCGCCATCGCCGCGCCGGTGGTGCGGCCGAGCCCGAGGTTGTTGCGATGGCACCCGCGCCGGTCGTGCCCCGCCCGTCGTTGCCGACAGCCGACCCCGCGCTCGCCGATGCCGTGGCGCTGATCCGGGAGAGCGGCCTGTTCGACGAGGGCTGGTATCTCGCCACCTATGCCGATGCGGCGGCGGCGGGCCTCGATCCGGTCGAACATTATCTCACTGTCGGCGCTCCGCAGGGGCACAAGCCCAACCCGCTGTTCGACACCGCCTTCTATGCGCGGCAGATGGCGCGGCGACTGGCGGCGGCGGGGGTGTCGGCATGAAGAGCGCGATTGTCCTCCACCTCTTCTATCCCGACGTTGCGCTCGAACTGATCGACCGCGTCGCGCCGCTCGCCGATGACGTCGACCTGTTCGTGACGCACAGCGCCGCTTTGACCGATGAAGTGCGAGCTGCACTCGATCGGCTCGCCCGGCCCGCCCGGATCGTCGAGGTCGCCAATCGCGGCTGGGACATCGGGCCGCTGTTCGAGCTGCTGCCGCTGCTGCGCGCTGAAGGCTATGAGCTGATCGGCAAGCTGCACAGCAAGAAGGGCGGATCGGGCTATGCGCCTGAATGGCGCCAGCTCGCTTATAACGGGATGATTGCCGACCGCGATCTGGTCGGCCGGATCCGCGAGGCTTTCGCCGCCGATCCGGGTCTGTCGCTGCTGGGACCGCGCCGGCTCTACAAGTCGGTCGCCAGCCACATGTTTCGCAATGCGGAGCTGCTGTCCGACCTCGCCCCGCGCCTTACCGCGCCTGCCTATCCGCCCGCCGACTGGGGCTTCTTCGCCGGCACCTTCTTCTGGGCGCGACTGTCGCTGCTGGAAAAGGTCGCGACGCTCGCCGACTTTCGCGACGCCTCCCCCAACCAGGATCGCGACGGGGCGCTGGGTCATGCGGTCGAGCGGCTCTTCGGCCTTGCCCCGATCGGGCTGGGCGGGCGGATCGGCCTCGTCGAGGGTGGGGCGATCGAGATCGTGCAGGCGCCGGGCTCGCCCTCGCATGAGCCCGTGATCCAGACATTGGTCGACGCGGCCGGGCTTTCGACGGGGCCGGTCGACGAGGCGCTGTCTGCGCTGATCGCCCGGTACAACCCTCTGATCGACTATATCCGCCATGGCCGCGAGGCCGATGCGCTCGACCCCAATCTCTATTTCTCGTCGAGCTGGTACAACAGCATCCACGGCGACGTGCACGCGGCCGGCATGCTGCCGCTCCATCACTATATCCATTATGGCGCGGCCGAAGGGCGGTCGACCGGGCCGCTGTTCGACGGCCAATATTATCGGCGAACCTATCCCGACGTGCAGGGCGACCCCCTGCGCCATTTTCTCGAGACGGGCGCAGCCGAAGGGCGGGTGGCGATACCCGTCAGCCGGCCGAGCTACGAGACCAGCGACGAACGGCCGCGCCGATTCTATCGCCATTTCGACATCGTCCGCGAGGAAGCCTTCCTGCGCTCGATTGCGGCGCTGCCCCGCGACGTTCGGGAGCGGGCGGATGCGACGCTCATCAGCGTCGTCATGCCCGCCTGGAACCGGGCGGATCGCATCGCGGCGGCGATCCGGTCGGTGCTGGCGCAGAGCCATGGCCATTTCGAACTGCTCGTGGTCGACGACGGTTCGACCGATGGAACCGCAGAGATCGCGGCTGCCTTCACCAGCGACCCTCGCGTCCGGCTGATCCGGGGTGCCCATGGCGGTGTCAGCGCCGCGCGCAACCTCGGCCTGGCCGAAGCGAAGGGCGAGATCGTCGCCTATCTCGACAGCGACAACAGTTGGAAGAGCTGGTTCCTCGACGTGATGACGCTGTTCATGACGTCGGAAGGGCTCGACACGGCCTATTCGGGCATAGCCCTGCGCGACGAGCTCAACCAGTTGACCGGCTATCGCGGCGACGATTTCGACTGGGATGCCTGCCTCGCCGAGAATTATGTCGACCTCAACGCCTTCTGCCACCGCCGCGTGCTGGTCGAGAGTCACGGGGCGTTCGACACCAACCTCCGCCGGATGGTCGATTGGGACCTGATCCTGCGCTACGCCAAGGCGCGCGCCGTTGGCTACGCGCCCTTCGTCGGCTGCGAATATCATGATGCGCGTGGCGACACCGGGCGGATCACCGTCAGCCAGCCCGCCGCCTTCCAGGCGTTGGTGCGGACGAAGAACCGGCTCGGCTTGCCGACAGGCGCCGATGCGCATGAACTGGCGGCGGCGCTGCGCCTGAACGTCGCGATCAAGATCGCCGCGCCCGAGGAAGAGAAGGCCGCCTGGGGCGACTTCCACTTCGCCGAGAGCCTCGCCGCCGCGATCGAACGGCTCGGCCACAATGTCCGGATAGACTTTCGCGGCCAGTGGCACGGCCATTCGATTGCCAGCGAGGATCTGGTGATCGTGCTGCGCGGCCTGATACCCTATGAGCCGCGCCCCGGCCAGATGGCCTTCCTGTGGAACATCAGCCATCCCGATCAGGTCGGCTTCGACGAATATGACCGCTACAGTCGGGTCTATGCCGCCTCGACATCGACCGCCGCGCTGCTCGCGCCGATCGTCCGGCCGCCGGTCGTCCCCATGCTGCAGGCGACCGATCCGGAGCGCTTTCATCCCCTGAAGGACCGTCCCGACGCGCCCGATGTGCTGTTCGTGGGCAATTCGCGGGGAGTCGATCGCCCGATCATCAACTGGGCGATCGAAGAGGGGCATCCGCCGACCATCTATGGCGACGGCTGGGCCGGACGCGTGCCCGACGATCTCGTTCGTGCCGCCAATGTCGACAATCGCGCGCTCGGCCAGCTCTATGCCGGGGCGGGGGTTGTCCTCAACGACCATTGGGAGTCGATGCGTGCCTTCGGCCTGTTGTCGAACCGCCTGTTCGACATCGTCGGCGCGGGGGGCAGGGCAGTGTCCGACGCGGTACCGTCGATGGCGTCGGTGTTCGGGGATGCGGTGCGTCAGGTCGGCAGCGCGGGCGAGTGCCGTATGGCCATCGACGAGATATTGTCGACGCCGCGCGACGAGGCGGCGCTGGCGGCAGCGGCGGCCGAGGTTCATGCACGCCACAGCTTCGACGCCCGGGCGCGGACCTTCATCGCCGATGCCTTCGCCATCCTCGGCCTGCCGTCCCCTTTCTCGATGGCGGCGCAGCCAAAGGACGAGCGGCTGGCGGTCCATATCATCGCCCGCCACAGTGTCATCGGGCCTCAAAGCTCCGCTTTCATCCGCCTTGTCGCACCCCTGACCGACGAGAGCGTGGCCGGACGCCTGCGCCTGACGCTCGGCTCGCCGGAGGAGGCCGTGCCAGACTGCGACGTCTGCATCGTGCAGCGCACGGCGCTGCCGACCGTCGAGGCGGTGGACGCACTGGTGCGCCAGCTCGGAGCGATGGGCGCGGCGCTGGTCGTCGATGTCGACGACGCCTTTCGGCTGATTGGCCCCGACCATCCCGAATACGACCTCTACCGCCCCTATAATGCCGCGCTCAATCGGCTCGTGGCGGGGGCGGCGGAGACCTGGTTCTCGACCCTCGAGCTCGCCGAGGCCTATGCTCCGCTGGCGCCGCGTAGCGTGATCGTACCCAATGCGATCGACCCGCGTCTCTGGCGCGACTGGCGCAAGCCGCGCCCGACGCCGTTCGCGGGGCCGAAAGTGCGGATGCTGTATATGGGCACCCACACCCATGGCGCCGACTTCGCGCTCGTCAGACCGGCGCTCGACCGGCTTTTCGCCGAGCGCGGGGATGCGTTCGATGTCACGCTGATCGGCGTCGCGCCAGACGTCGAACCGGCACCCTGGCTTCACCGCCTGTCGCCGCCCGCCGAGGCGGTCAGCTATCCCCGGTTCGTGCGGTGGCTGCGCGAGCAGGGGCCGTTCGACCTCGGCCTCGCACCGCTCGTCGACACCGAATTCAACCGCTGCAAGTCGGACATCAAGGCGCTGGACTATGCTGCGCTGGGGATGCTGCCGCTGGTGTCGGACAGTTCCGCCTATCGCGCCGATGCCGCGCTGGCGCGCCATCTGATTCTCGTCGGCGACGAGGGCTGGCATGACGCGCTGTCGGCGGTCCTCGACGACCGGGCCGCGGCGGGCGAGCGGGCGAGGACGTTGCACAATTGGCTCTGGGCCCATCGCGTTGTTGCCAAGGGGGCTGCCTCTCTGGCGGCACGGCTCGAAGCCTATCGGCGCTGAGCGGCGGATAGGGTGCGCTGCCGGTTCGTTCATGCGGGGTAAGGCGCTTTGAGGCAAAAAGTCTCTCTCGCCGAGGAAAGGACGATCGATGAAGCCCTGGCCCCTGATGACGCTTGCCGCCCCGGTACTGCTCGGCGCCGGCTCCGACATGCCGAAGCTCGGCAAGCCGATCGCCTGTACGCTGGGCAAGGATTGCGCGATCCAGAATTATACCGATCTCGACCCGGGCCCGGCCGCCAGCGACTTTCGCTGCGGCAGCCGTACCTATGATGGGCATAACGGCACCGACTTCCGCCTGCACAGCATGGACCAGCAGCGGCGCGGCGTGGCCGTACTGGCGGCGGCGGACGGCAAGGTGCTGCGCGTTCGCGACGGCGTGCCCGATATCTCGGTCAAGGAGGCCGGGCGGAGCGAGGCGGTGGCGCGGGCGATGTGCGGCAATGGGCTCGTCATCGAACATGCAGGCGGGCTGGAAACCCAATATTGCCATATGGCGAAGGGCAGCATCGCCGTCCGGCCCGGCCAGCAGGTCAAGGCGGGGGAGCGGATCGGGTTGGTCGGCCTGTCGGGCAACACCGAATATCCGCACCTCCATATGACCGTGCGCAAGGACGGGAAGGTCGTCGATCCCTTCGCTTATGGTGCTGCGGCCGGGCAGTGCGGTGGTGGACGTTCGCTGTGGTCGGACGGCAGTGGCCTTACAAGCGCCTATCGGCCGGGTGAGGTGCTGCTGACGGGCTTTTCCACCGGACCGGTGACGATCGCGTCTGCACGCGAGCATGGCGAGGCGCAGCAGCCTGCCCCAGACAAGAGCGCACCTGCGCTGGTCGCCTTCGTCCAGGCGATGGGGCTCAAGGCCGGTGACGTGCAGCGGCTTGTTGTCATGGCCCCCGACGGGAGTGTGCTGGCCGACAACCGCGCCAAGCCGCTGGAGAGCGACAAGGCGGAATGGTTGATGTTCACCGGCCGTAAACGCCCTGCGACCGGCTGGCAGGCGGGGCGGTACGAGGCACGCTATGAAGTCGTGCGCGGCGGCAAGCCGCTCGTCTCGGAGGATTTCTCCGTGACGCTCTGATCGTCCATCGGCTATTCGGTCGCCTCATCGCGCGGCATGTGCCGCCGATGCCTGAAGATCGGGACAGCCCAAGCCGATGCGCATATTGATCGTCCACCAAAATTTTCCCGGCCAGTTTCCGGCCATCGCCGATGCATTGGTGGCGCGGGGGGACGAAGTCGTGGCGCTTGGCAGCAAGAGCGCCACCGAGCGTCCGGGCGTGCGGCTCGTCCGCTGGACGAATAACCGCGGGACCACGGAGGGCATCCTGCCGATCGCGGTGCGCGCCGAGGCCGACTTGATTCGCGGGACGGCGGCTGCACAGGCCGCGAGCCACCTGGCAGCAAGCGGGTTTCGGCCCGATGTGATCATCGGTCACCCCGGCTGGGGAGAGACGATCTATCTGCGCGAGATTTTCCCCGATGCGAAGATCGTGCTGTTCGGCGAGCTATTCTACCGGACGCACGGCGCCGATATCAATTTCGATGCGGAGTTCGAGGCGCCCGACCTGCCGCAGATGATGCGGACCCACGCCAAGAACGCCACTCAGACACTGGCAATGACAACCGCCGATCTGATCGTCTCCCCGACCCAGTTCCAGGCCTCGACCTACCCCGAGATATTCCGGCCGATCCACCGTGTGCTGCACGAGGGCGTCGACCTGTCGGCCGCGCGCCAAAACCATCGGGCCGTCGTCCGCATCGCCAACAGACAGGAATTGCGGCCCGGCGCTCCGGTGATCACCTTCATCAATCGCAATTTCGAGCGGTTGCGCGGTTTCCACATCTTCATGCGCGCGCTGCCCGAATTCTTCCGGCAGGTGCCCGAGGCGCATGTGCTGGCGATCGGCGCCGACGGCACCGGCTATGGCGGCGCCAGGCCCGATGGCAAGCATTGGCGCCATGCGATGCTGGACGAGGTTAAGGGCGGCATTCCCGAGGGGCATCTGCACTTCGTCGGCCGCGTCGAGCACAAGGCAATGATCGACATCCTCTCGGTCGGTGCGGCGCATGTCTATTACACCTACCCCTTCGCTCTCTCCTGGTCGCTGGTCGAGGCGATGGCATGCGAATGCCTGGTGCTGGGGTCGGACACGGCGCCAGTGCGCGATGCGATCACGAACGGCGTCGAGGGCGTTCTCAACGATTTCTTCGATGTGGGTGCGCTCAGCGCCGCGATGGTCCGCGCTGTTCGCGAGCCTGAGGCTTTCGCCGACATGCGCAAAGCCGCCCGCGCGACGGCGCTGGCGCGGTTCGATCGGGAGAGCGTCGGCGTACCCGGCTGGCTACGGCTGATCGATGAGATTGCCGAAGGGCGGATCGCGAGCGACCTCGACGAGGTCGACTGAACCGCCTGCGCTGAAGCGCTGCGGAATAGCCGGCACCTCCAAAAAAAGGGGGCGACCTTTCGGCCGCCCCCCTTCATTGGTCTTCGCTTGCGGATCAGGCGAAGCTGAAGAAATCTTCATCGACGAAGCTGGCCGTGGTGAGCGCGGTCACGCTAGTGAGGGCGATCGCCGAGTTGACGGCTCCCTCCAGACCGCTCTCCCTGTAGAAAAGATAGGTGTCGGCCCCGACCGTCAGAGCCAGCACCTCATTGTCGTCGACCGTGGCTGTTTCGGCATAGTCGAACGCGGCTTGGACGGACGTGAACTGGATTCCCGGGGCTGCGCTGACCGTGAGGACCTCGAAGCCCAGGTCGAGCTTGTCGCCCGTGGTGAAGTCGGTGATCCGATCGGTCAGGGTCTCGTCGTCGATCGTTGCCACTGCGGCATCCCCGCGGCTGAAAACGAAGATGTCGTTGCCCGCACCGCCGGTGAGGATGTCGATGGTATCTTCGCCTGAGCCGCCGATCAGCGTATCGTTGCCGGCATCGCCGAGGATGACGTCATTGCCGTCGTTGCCAAAGATGAGGTCGTCGTCGGCGCCGCCACGGAGTGAATCATTGCCGTCGCCGCCGCTGATCTGGTCGGCGCCCTTGTTGCCGTTGACGGTGTCGTTGCCGTCGCCGCCGTTGATCGCGTCGTTGTCGGCACCACCGAAGATACGGTCGCTGCCGTTGCCACCGTCGAGCGTGTCCGCACCGGCATTGCCCTGGAGATAATCCGAGCCGTTGCCGCCGATCAGGGTGTCGTTGCCGTCGGCTCCGCCCGCAGCGCTCTGCCCATAGAGACGGTCATTGCCGTCGCCGCCCGTGAGCGAATCCGCACCCGCACCGCCATTGACGACGAGCGTGGCATCCGAGCCGCCCGCGTTCATCACGTCGTTGCCGTCATCGAGCGAGATGGAGAAAACGCCATCGGCGGTCGTGTTGATCGTGACGGTATCGACGCCAGCACCGCCAGCGATCGTCGCGTCGCCGGTGCCGTTGATCAGGATGCTGTCGTTGCCCGCGCCGCCAGTGATGATCAGGTTGTCGGCAGTAGTGGAAGTGATCTGGTCGTCGCCGGCGCCGCCGTCGATCGAGCCGCCGCCGAAGGCGTTGACGATGTCGTTGCCGTCACCGGCGGATATCGTGATCGCGCCGCTATCGAACGCATTGATGCTGTCGTCGCCGGCGAAGCCGTACAATACCGAGCCGTCATCGTCGCTGTTCGGGAACAGGGTGTCGGCGCCGTTGGTGCCGATCACCAGCGTCGCGTCGCTGCCGGCGATGAAGGAACTCACGAACTGGATGGTCGCGTCCGAAAGAGCCGAACCCGGGAAGGACAGGGACTTTCCGCCCGCCGTCAGGGTGGTGATGTCGAACGCATTGGCGCTGTTCGCGACAACCACGTCGGCCGGCGTCAGCGTGCTGCCGGAAAAAGTGAGCGTGTCGCCTGCCAAGAAATTGGCCGCGTCCGCCGATGTCATCGTCTCGAAAGTGTAAGTCGCCATTGAAAACTCCGGTCGGCATGAGGGCATACGAACTGGAGATGTTCTTTCTCCCACCGTCATCAGCCTCCTACGGCATCCATGACCAGGAATACAAGCCGAGCCCTGAGCGGCGCGAAGAAGGCATGAAAAAGGGGGGCAGCCCTGTGGCCACCCCCCAATTCATGACGAGGTGCTTCTGTCAGCCTGCGACCTGATAGAAATCCTCCGAGACGAAGCTGGCCGTGGTCACTGCAGTTACGCCGTTCAGCGCGATCACCGACGTAGCCGAATTGGCGCCGCCAGAACCATCGGCATCGTAGAAAAGATAGGTATCTGCACCGACGGTCAGGGCAAGGACTTCGCCGCTGGCGAGGGTAGCCGTAGAGGCATAATCGAATGCCGCGTCGGCCGTGGTGAACAGGAGGCCAGGTGCGTCGCCCACGTCGCTCACCGCAAAGCCGAGATCGATCTTGTCGCCAGCGGCGAAGTCGGTGATCCGATCGGTGAAGACCGCGTCGTCGACGGTCAATTGGTCGGCATCGGACCCGCGGAAGACGAACATATCATTGCCGGCGCCGCCTGACAGGACATCGACACCCGCGCCGCCAATGACAATATCGTCCCCGGCATCGCCCTGGATGACGTCATTGCCGCCATCGCCAAAGATCAGATCGTTGTCGGCGCCGCCGCGAAGCGAGTCATTTCCATTGCCGCCGAAAATCTCGTCTTCGCCCTTATTGCCGTTGACCGTGTCATTGCCATCGTCGCCCGAGATCGTGTCATTATCGGCGCCGCCATAGATGCGATCACTGCCATTGCCGCCGACCAACGTATCGGTGCCGGCATTGCCCTGCAGATAATCGGAACCATCGCCTCCGTCGATGCGGTCGTTTCCGTCTGCACCACCGCTGGCGCTCTGGCCATAAAGACGATCATTGCCGTCACCGCCGGTGAGCGTATCGGCTCCGCTGCCGCCATTGACGATTACGGTTGTGTCGGATCCGTTGGCGTTGAAGACGTCGTTTCCGTCATCGAGCGAGATATTGAACAGACCCGTCCCCGAAGGATCGACAATAACGCTGTCGTCGCCGGTGCCACCGGTGACGGTGGCGGCGCCGCTGCCGTTCAACAGGATTTCGTCATTGCCTGTGCCGCCTGCGATGAGGAGGTCGTCCATGGCTCGCGACGTGATGTCGTCGTTGCCTGCCCCGCCGTCGACCGATCCGCCACCGAAGGTGGTTATTGTGTCATTCCCGTCGCCGCCGGTGATGGTGGTGGCGCCCGTGTCGAACGAATTGATCGTGTCGTCACCTGCAAAGCCGTAAAGATAGGAGCCGTCGTCTGTGGTGTTGACGCTCAGACTGTCCGCAGCGTTGCTGCCGATCTCCAGCGTGGCGCCGCTACCAGCGATGAACGAGCTGACGAACTGGATGCTGCTGCCCGACAGCGCGGCGCCGGGGAAGGACAGCGTTTTGCCATCGGCAGTGACTGTCGTGATGTCGAACTCATTGCCGCTGTTGGTCACGGTGACATCGGCGGGGGTCAGCGTGGTCGCGGAGAAGGTCAGCGTGTCGCCGGCAGCCAGATTTGCGGCTTCTGCCGAGGTCATCGTCTCGAACGTGTAATTGGCCATGGGAAACTCCAGTTGGACGTATCGGGGTCATCGGCGCGCATCACCGGGATGGCGATCCGCTGCCTGAAACGCCCACCGGGCTACCAAGGGTCTGGAGGATCGAGAGATATTCGTCGGGACGTGCTGAGCGTTCGATGGATGTCCGCGCCGGCGAGGCGAACGCGATACGGAGGGATGTTCCAGCAGCTCAGAGCAGGACAATCGTCTGTGCAAAACTTACGGTCATCTAGGAAAGGTAAGGTCCGCAGGGTGCAAGAATTATGCGTGATCAGGCGGCCAAATCGGCATCGCTGCGCTGAACTCGCAAGCAAGAAAACATTATTACAAAAGAAAAGGGGCGACGTTTCGGTCGCCCCGATTCTTTCGATTATTCAAAAATTAGCTGATGCTGACGCCGAAGACGGCATCCACATCGAAGAAGTTCTCATCTGCGAAGCTCGCCGTGGTGACGGTGGTGACGCCGGTGAGGGCAATCGCCGAGTTGACCGAACCAGCAGCGTTCGCAGCGTTGTAGAACAGATAGGTGTCGGTGCCGACGGTGAGCGCAAGGACCTCGCCCACATCCACCGAAGCTTCGTTCGCATAGTTGAACGCCGCTTCGACGGTGGTGAAGATCAGGCCCGGAGCCGAGGTGACGTCGGTGACTTCATGGCCCAGATCGATCTTGTCGCCGGTCGAGAAGTCGGTGATGCGATCGGTCAGCGTTTCGTCGCCAATGGTAGCGACAGCAGCGTCGGTGCCGCCGAACACGAAGACGTCGTTACCAGCGCCGCCGGTGAGGATGTCGATCGTGTCGTTGCCAGCGCCGCCAATGAGCGTGTCGTCGCCGGCATCGCCGAGGATGATGTCATTTCCGTCGCCACCATAGATGATGTCGTCATCCGCACCACCGCGCAGAGAGTCGTTGCCTGCGCCACCGTCGATGACGTCGTCGCCCTTGTTGCCGTTGACGGTATCGTTGCCGGCATCGCCGTTGATCACGTCGTTATCGGCACCGCCGAAGATACGGTCCGAACCGTTGCCGCCGTCGAGCGTATCAGCGCCAGCGTTGCCCTGGATGTAATCCGAGCCGTCGCCGCCATTGATCGTGTCATTGCCATCGGCGCCGCCAGCAGCGCTCTGACCATAGAGGCGGTCGTTGCTGTCTCCGCCCAGGATCGAGTCGGCGCCAGCGCCGCCCTCGACGATCATCGCACCAGCGCCATTGCTCTCCAGGAGGTCGTTGCCGTCGCCGAGCGAGATGTTCAGGAGGCCGTCGCCATTGACGACCACTTCGTCATTGCCTGCGCCCGCCGTGACCGTTGCAGCCGCATCGCCGTTCAGAGTGATTTCGTCGTTACCAGCGCCGCCGATGACGACGAGCGTGTCTTCGTCGGTGGTGCCGCTGCCGAGGGTGATCTGATCGTTGCCCGCGCCGCCGTCGACCGAGCCGCCACCGTTCAGCGTGATGACGTCGTTGCCGTCGCCGCCCGAAATTGTGGCCGCGCCCGAGCCGGTCGAATCGATGAAATCGTTGCCAGCGAAGCCATAAAGGTACGAACCGTCGTCGCTGGTGCTCACGCCGATTTCATCACTGTCGTTGGTACCGACTACCAAGGTCGCGCCGCTGCCGGCGATGAACGAGCTGACGAACTGGATGTTCGCGCCCGAGAGGGCCGAGCCCGGAAAGGAGAGAGACTTGCCGCCGGCGGTGAGCGTGGTGATGTCGAACGCGTTCGCGCTGTTCGCGACGGTGACATCGGCCGGGGTGAGCGTGCTGCTCGAGAAGGTGAGCGTATCACCCGACGTGAAATTCGCGGCGTCGGCCGACGTCATCGTTTCGAACGTGTAATTAGCCATCATTAACTCCAATTGGCCCCGGCCGCGAGCGGCGTTGAGAGGACAGGCAGCGCCCTGACCGCCGCATATATCATGATGGCCGGCAAGGCATAGATATTTTGGTCTCAGAATTTTCGTCTGACAAGTCCGATAAGACGGGGAACGCTTCTTATGGGCGTTATTTTGCGAAAGCGAATATGACAGGCCCTCCGAAGCGCACGCCGGAGTCGGTGGCGCTCGCGGTTTTCAGAATCGAACTCGTCAGTCGGGGAGATATGCCTGATAGGTCGCTGCCGCGGCATTATCGCAATGGTCAGGACGAACCGATGCCGGGTGTCGAACTGGATCACTGTCGGCCGCCGCACCAACTGGTGCGACATTGGTGGCCAATCATCGGCTAGCGAGCGCGGCCAGCGGAAGAAGGTGCAGACTGTTCTCCTGCGACGCCTGGAGCACAAAAGAAAAGGGGCGACCTTTCGGCCGCCCCAATTCTCTGCTCTGTCCCGACGGATCAGGGGGCGACGATGACGCCGAAGAAATCTTCGTCGACGAAGCTCGCCGTGGTGACCGTGGTGACGCCGGTGAGGGCAATCGCCGAGTTGACCGAACCAGCAGCGTTCGCAGCGTTGTAGAACAGATAGGTGTCGGTGCCGACGGTGAGCGCAAGGACCTCACCCACAGCCACCGAAGCTTCGTCCGCATAGTTGAACGCCGCTTCGACGGTGGTGAAGATCAGGCCCGGAGCCGAGGTGACGTCGGTGACTTCATGGCCCAGATCGATCTTGTCGCCGGTCGAGAAGTCGGTGATGCGATCGGTCAGCGTT